>Ga0123342_1001280_pt1 | contig 42174 bp, 30 predicted proteins | sample Turbeawhitnodule_FD_89960 | JGI IMG/M metagenome (GOLD analysis project Ga0123342, IMG submission 89960) | Root nodule microbial communities of legume samples collected from Mexico - Turtle bean Mexico white nodule | ecosystem: Host-associated > Plants > Roots > Nodule | place: Mexico: Nepantla...
AATTTATTACTTTTTTTTATTTTGTAAAAACTCATTTCTTTATTCATTAATTATATTTCTAACTATTTTAAACATTAAAAATACTTATTTTTTAATGCATTCAAAATTAAAATTATCAAAAAATAATAATTATTTATTTATTTATTTATTTTTGAAATTGTACTAGATAGGGAAATAAAAAATAAAAGGCTGCTAGATAGAAAAATAAAAACAAAAGGATGTTAGATAGGAAAATAAAAACAAAATGGTGTTAATTAGAGAAATAAAAGTGCAAATGGTTCTAGATAGAGAATTTACCCATTTATAGAATACGGAAAGAAATATCCCCACAACAAAGGAGTGGTTATGTTTTTGGGTAAGTAGGTTTGCAGTTTACATTTGTGAGTATAAAAAAATTTGAACGATAAAACATTTATTAAGTTATAATCTTTTATAGCAATTTCTAAAATCTTATTTTAAACATTCAATTTCAATTTAAATATTTTTTTAATAATAAAGTGAATAAATAAAAATGTTCGTGAAAAAAATTAAGTATTAAATAAATATTTAGAGTTTAAATGAGTTTCTACATGTACTATTTTAAACGCGCATAAATATTATTAAATATAATATGTGCCTTCAATTGGTAAATAAGTTTTTATTTTAAACACTTTCTACTTTTATTTTTCAGAAATTAGTTAACAACAGTATTACTAAAAAAAAGATTTTTTAGTCCTTTAAGACAACAAATAAAACGAAATCAATCTATTCTCTGAAATGATTGACATTTCAAACACTAGATGAAGTAGTAATAAACAAATAAAAATAAATAAATAAATGTAAACAAAAGTTATAAGCACATTATAAAATTTCATTATACATACTATTTTTTTAATAATAATCTGCATGAAATAATAATTACAACATAAATGTAAATCGTTAATTTTATTGAAAGTCGTTATACTAGTTGTTATTCATTTTGTTCATTGTTAAAGAGCATTTAATCGCCAAGTCTAATCTTTTTTAGAAATTTGAGAGACATTAAATAGATGCCCTTTTCTTTCTACTCTTGTTTCCTTCTGTTTTAAGATCATTGTTCTTTAATTTAATTAACAAAAATACGATATTTGATTTGTGAAGAAAACCTCATAAAAACAATATAATAATTCAAAATTTTCATTAATGTTTTTACAAAAGATGATTTCTCAACACACCTTTTCCCAAGTTGTTTAACAAACATTTCATAGTTTTCAAAATGGCTTAATTATCTTTTAATCAGATTATTTATTTAGTTTATGCTATTAGTAAAATGTTCAATTTTTTTACTTTTTAAAAATCATTAACGAATAAATATTAACAGTTTTAATTTACTATAACCTAATTTGTAATTAACACACAATGGTAATTTATAAAAATAATAATTTAATTTCAACAAATAAATATTCAGTTTTATTTTTTTGAAATTGATTGAAGTTTTAAGGAATCATACTGTTACATTTTTAAGAAATTTGATTGAAATTGTAATGAAAACCAACAAGAACAATAAATAACAGAATAAGAAGATAATTAAGCCATTTGAAAAGAAGTTGTTTAAAGAAGGCATTAATGGGTGGAATTTAGAGGTGGGATGACATGAGAGTTTCCCCACCAGAAGGGTGTGATGTTTGATGCAGTTGGTAATGTTAGGACCCATCACCATAAAAAAGCAAGGGGAATCAGAGGGAAAAAGAAAAAAGCAATTGCAGTAATCGATTGGTTTCTTAAACCAAGGAACAAAAAGTGGGAAGCATTCCAAAGTAGAATGTAAGAGCATCTTAATACATGGTATAATCATCACTCTTAAAGCTACTTTAGACCCAATCCACAGTCCTTGCTGCTACCCCATTGCATTCCCACTCTCTCTTTCTCATTCTCTTTCTCTACATAAATTGAGTTCCAACTCTCTTTTTCTCTTCATCCTCACAGCAGCAGTAAAGCCAAGGTGTGCACAGCAATGCCAACTCCAAATGACCCAATCATCACCTGCACTCACCCACAACCACAATCACAACAACACAATCCAACTTCCAATCAGTATGCATCAACCCCACTTCCCACTTCAAATAAACACATTTATCATTATGTGCAAGTTTCTGGCTAATAAATAACATTAGGTACCACATACACACACAAATTTAGGTGCAACAACAAAACATAACATTTATGATTTATGTGCACGTTTGTTGCTGATATATACCACATTTTGGTACATGCTTAGATAGGAACTTTAGGTGCACTAACTTCACTTAAAAGACAGCATAACATTTATGATTTTTGTACACTTTTGTAGCTAATACACCACATTTAGGTATGCACATAGATACACATTTAGGTGCACTAACATCAATTGAAAGACAAAATAACATTTATGATTTATCTGCACTTCTGTAGCTAATAAACCAAGTTTAGCTACACACATAGATACACATTTAGCTGCACTAACATCAATTGAAAGACAGCATAGTGTTTATTATTTGTGTGCACTTTCGTAGCTAACAACCACATTTAGATACACGCATTTAGGTGCACTAACAATTAACAGACAACATTTATGGTCATGTGAATGTTTCTTTCTATCAAATAAATCACATAACTTAGCACTAAAACACACATGGAAACATTTAGGTGGACTAACCCCAATTGAGAAATAACCAAGGTTTTAAAAAACAGTCTGTCACAACAATTTCAATCACAATATCAATCATTTCTTTTTTATCTTTGTAGTCACCCCATGATTATTGTAGTTATATCAACATAGTTATCTATAATTGTCTGTATTGTCAAGAATTACATGTTTGTAATAAAATTATGACTACAATAATTTAAAACTTGAGAGACAGCGTTATGATAAATTTTAAATTATGTTCGCGGTTGCAACTTCTTCATGTTTCATGATATTGGAAGAAATTGCAGATAAATATAATCACTGTTAGTAATATTGCAGTCTGATTGCGTTTGCAAACACTCCAAAAACTTGACACTGGGGTGGAAATTGCTATGGGTAAGCTTTTTTCAAAATCTTGCACATGGTCTACAATTTGTTGTTTATGCAATCTAAGGAAAAGTGCGTGACACAGAAGTAACAAAAATAGAAACAGTACACATTAAATGCGTGCATGCTTTAGTAGAGAGAAAGGGAGGTATGGTATGGGCACCTGTCCTTGATGGCCAGAGGTGGGTAATGGGCGTATGGTGGCAGAGTCAACTTCACCAGTAGGCAGAGGAACTGCAGGATTGCTGTTAATGAAGGGCATGCCACCACCTTTATCTGGCACTAATGGAACTGTCACTGGTGAACCTGCTTGTGCTTGTGGTGCCGGACCAGGTGAATAAGCTGCTTGGTGTGGACGAAAAGGCCATGGAAATGAAGGGGAAGATGGTACCTCTCCCCCAGAAGAAGGAGCTGGCGTTGCCACTGGAGAAGGTTCTGGAACCATTGCTGAAGAAGCAACTTCTATGGCTAGCTTTTCAGAATCTTTGCATGCCTTGAGTGACCCATTGTGGAAGGTAAAATAGAAGAAACCGGGTCGAGATGGATGCCACTGAAAAACATCAACTTGGTTAAGGAAATTGGAAAAGTTAACCCTGCTGAAAGTAAAGAAGGAGGCTTTAAGGGCTTTACCGTGTAGGGGTTGGCGAGAAGAGTGGCTTGAGTGATATTGCAGAGGTTGTAGGCTTTCTCGTTCTTGAAAATGTAGAGGTTGAAATGTTGCTTGTGCTTGAAAACTGAGAGAGAGAGGAGAAGCAGAGTAATGTTAGATGCTAGTGGTAGAAATCGTTATACATTTATGTAGATTCCAAATCTGGGTGTTGTTGGTACTTACTGATGGAGTCACCGATGGAAACTGTGGGGTTCTTCCACTCTGAAGATCCGTCTACTAGAATTGTGGCTGAATGTGAAAGCTTGAAGAGTGAAGGTAGGAGAAGGAGAAGGAGAAAGAGAATGGGGAAGTGCATTGTGATGAATGAGTTTGATTTTGAAGGGAAATTGAATGGAGGAGGGTTTGTTGGTTTTGTGTCGTATTTATGAATGGCCAGGCTCTCTGGGTAATTACGGAATAGCAAGAGAAAAAGGATTTTGAAAACTGTGTTTGATTTGGAAGAGAGAGAGAGTGTGTGGGGAAGGAGACTGTTAAATTGTCAGGTGTGTTTGGCTTTTTGATAAGGAAGAGTTTGAATGGGTGCCAGATATATGGGTGTTGGGGAGGGTGTGCTGATATTATTATTTTATACAGCAAAAGGTTGTGAGATTTTGTTTCTGAAAAATGTAGTCTCAAAATTGTGGCAAAAGAGGTTGAAAAAATGGGCAGGAACACAATCAGTATGAAATTTTTGGGGCTCTGAAGTATGATGATGGGGATTATAATTCTAAAATGATTAGTGCTGTGATTATAAACCTGCAGTCAATAATGTAGTGAATGCTGATTTCATTTTTCAATTAAAAAAAAACCCTTCTTCTTGGGTGGTGAGAAATAAAAATTGTCTTTCTCCTTTACCTCTTTTATTTTGAACCAAGTTTTGCTCCCTACTTTCTGCATTGCATTGTTGCTCACACTTTCATGCAATAGCGGGAATAATGTTTTCAACCTATCCTATTTTTTTCTTCTGCTTCTGGCTAACAATTTTCATTTAATAATATGATTGGTTAAAGAGACACATTTAACTTTATGTATAAATTTGGTCTTCTTCTTTTTTTGGAGGGGTGGTGACCATGTTTAATCTAACTTCTTTTATCAATCAAATAAGTTATTACGACCAAACATAAACTTACACGCCAGAATTACTTGGAGAATGAAATGCCAATAATATACGAAATTAAATTTATGCCAAGAATGTATAGGTCCCGTAAAGTAATATAATATGCTCTTTTTTCTCAGTCTTCCTTCCTCTTACACTCAACACTTTATCGTTCATTTTCTTTTCTTCTATAGTCAATACATTGGCTATATAAATATATAAAGTTGTTTACAAAAATTGTTTTAAAACAAAAATATTATTTTAATGTAAATCTCGTATACGTAAATTACTTAAAATTAAAAATTGTTTTTTATAAATTAGAGAAAGTTTTTTATATAAACAACTCTTTTTCAATTAATTTGTTTATAGTACGATATTAAAATACTATTTTTTATTTATATAGGTAATTTTATAAACAACTCTCATTAATGCTAATGGTACAGAAGAGAGAGAGAGAGAGAAATTAGGAATATCAAATAATATAACATGGAAAATTCTTTGAACATCCAACAATCAACCACATGATTCATTTTCCTTTTAAACTAACAGATGTGCCCCTCATTTATCAGTTTTCCTCTTACTGTTAGAACTCTGAACTCCGGAGTTCAAAAGTTTTACTGTGAGTTTAATTTTTAACATTGACACTTGGTGAGTACTGTAGTTGTTGTAAAATGGTACAACACTTACCCTACGGAAGTAGGGGCAGTCAAAAAACATAAGGGTCGATGTCTTTCCCTAAGGTGGCAGCTTTGCTTTCTTTTAATCTCAGCATGTGGTCCAACATACAGATAACGAGACCACAAGGTCAGCAACGACAAAGAGGAAGCATCATATTTATTGTCTTTGGTCCATTTAATATTTTCTCCTCGCTTCTCAAGAACTCTCTAATTTATATATTCATCACTATAATTATCCTCGGTCTTCTAGAAGAGGCCTACGGATAAAACAAAACAATTTACAGTATGATACAATAAAATCAATAAATTATCCGCATCAAGAACTGCGCTTGTTGGTATTTTACAACAGGACCAGGTTCGTAAGTTAAGACTGAAACACCCACGCATCTCCAGACATCAGAGATTATCTTTTCACATGCACAGAAGAATTTTCGAGAGAAATGCTATTACAGATCGCATAAACAATTTCTTTATACTTTTTCTCCAAATAAATATCTGTCTGAGCCCATGACTAGGTAGGTTATATACTCGTCTACAAATCCCCTTTGCCCTCTACTATTACACATTGGCATTCTTCATAGGGGAGAGAGACCAGGATGTCAAATTCGTATCTAAACTACATGATCCAACTTCATATTTCTGCTTTTACCTAAGAATAAGTAAATGTTGTTTCTTACAGAACAAATTTCCTTGGCCCCTCCTGGCTCAATTCCTTCTATCTATCTCTTCACATCATTAACCAAGATCGCCATTGAGACTAACCGTTAGGCTGAGAACTATCATTTAAGAGATGATGATTAGTTTGGTCCTGTTATCACTTCCCCACCACTGACGTGATTAATTTAGTTAACTGTCCTGCAACTGCACCACTAGGAAATTTTATCTACCACTGCAAGGAGCGAGCCCTACGGAGTGTACACGGTGGCCTTTGTTTCTGCGCTATAGGGAGTACTTTTTCCATTAGCTGCCCAAACAAAAACGCCAAGGTCAGTCGTAATCCAATCACTTTCTATGGCCAACATCTATTCTATAAATACACACTTTAATATAGTCACAGGATAGCTAAAAATCCAATGCTAACAAGCTTCATGAAACAACACAACTAAGTCTAATAACATTATACTTGACAAAGTAGTTTTTTTGCATCTCTATTAAATCATTATGGGCACTATTGATAAAAAAAAAATCAGTATGAGCACTGAGTTAATTTGCTACATCTCGTATCATATACAAGCAAACTTCATATCCCAATGAACCATGAGTGTGTATTCATGATTAATCATCAGTTATGTTCTCAGGCAAAATATCTAGAAGAAGTGTTTACCAATAACATTATGCCAGTAACAACTAGCAAGCAATTCAGATAGAGTATCAACAGAGAAAAAAATTCTCAGAGCAATATGCAAAGTATTTTCACCAAAAAGATCCTACGCTAACTAACTTTTTAGAACAAATCATTACCTGCTTGTACCTCTCTTTTTTCCTCTCGGCCTGCACAAGAATATCTTCAATAAGAGATTAGAGGGCAAAAATACATAATAAGTTCTAAAGCTACAAAGGCAGATGTGCAACGATAAATGAGACACTAAAGTAGAACCTGTATTACAGGCTACACTCAAACCCCTTACAAGTTACATCCTCTGTTTTGGAAATACAGTCCAAAACGTGGGCTGTTTGCAACTCAAAATGCTTGAACATATTCCAAATTCAAACGTGCTAGCAGTGAAAACAAGAACGGAAGCATGTGTTGAGAGAATAAAAATCTGAAGATCATGATTCATGACTCGGGTATAAATAGAGACTGAATTCTGAGGCAGAGAAATAGACATTTTCCCATCCCAACAATGGCTTTCTTGTTTGGTAGAGGGCAGACTCAACACTATAGCTTGAAGATTATGCACAGACCCAATTCTGTGTCATGACTCGTGTGTAACTGGAAAAACGCTTTGCCATTGCCGAATAACACTAATATCAGTGCAATCAATGAGGGAAACAGTGATATTTCCACACACAAAAATTGTACGAGCATTCTCAACTCAACACTAGTGAAGTTACCACACTTGTTATAACAGTCCGTATGAATAATAGTAGTGGTAAGAATACGACACTTTGTAAGAATATATTGGTGTAAAAGTAATACATAAAAGATAACCACAATCTTTCTCAAAATATGACAGAAAGAATCATCCCATATCTAAAAAATTCAAGACGAGCATCAAATACAATGGCAACGAAAAAATGGTGATAGGTTAACCGAAGTTTATTCATTACCAATATCAAACCTATCACCATTTTGTATACCCATCTTAAAAACGTGAGACACTTGCCTACAATATAAGAGAGAGGGTAAAAGTCATTACAATTGGATCAGAATTGTAACAGTATTAAAGCAATGGGGAGCACAATCGCTCAGACATTTTAATTCAATGATCAGACAACCCCAACTAAAAAATATTCATGGCTTCAGAAACATTTACTACATAACCAGATGCCAAGAAACAAGACAGGTTATACTTAAGCAAGGATGGCTTCAGGTGTGACTGAATGAGAAATTGAGAATAACACTGTGAACCCATTTATGATGAGGCAAGAGAAAAATATGACCTGCAAGCGTGTTTACGAAAGGAAAGTCCATCAATGCAATCCCAAACATTAATAGATAGCACCCAACAGCAAGGTAATGAAACCATGTCAGGGAACAAGACCAGGCCAAAAACCCAATCAATGATCAGCCAAATCAAACGAAAAACGAAAAGTCAGCACTGGAAGGGTTTCAACTTTCAAGTTCAACACACAACAAAACTTATTGTCTCCTGCAATGATTACAAAACACAAGTTGCATGGCTGATGAAAACTGAAAGTATCCCCTGGATAAAACTTCAAAACAATGAAAACCAAAGCACCTTTTCCTTCAAGAGCTTGTCGTTTTCCTCCTCTAGTTTCACCGCCAAGGACTCCAATTCCACTTGGTAAGCCTTGAACAACGAAATTCACATCACAACCAACAAAGAAAAGTCAAATACACCGAAACAAACACACACATATATATCATATCCACATCACTGTAGAGACCTGCTTGCGTTCCCGGGACCTAGCGGCAGATTCTCGGTTTTTAATCATTCTCCTCTGTCTCTGTTGCGCTGCCTTATCCAACTGCTCCAAAACGGGACGTGCTCTCTTCCCTCTCCCGCCTTCAACCACCTCCAAACCGTTTCCGAACCCTATGACGGAGCCTTCCACTCCGTCCTGAAACGGCGTTGCAGCGAGGAGGGGATCGAAGGCGAAGACGCCGCTGCCGAGCCTCTCCGTGAGGGGCATTGGCATCTTGATGTCGCAGTCAACTTCTTCGTTGTCGTCATCGTTGACTGCGCCGGCCTTGGCGAGGAAGTCTTCGAGAGTCATCATCTCGTCGTCAGGAGCCTCCTCCTTGCATTCGCGGCGGTCACCGGCAACGATCTCCCTCCATACGTCATCGACGGTCTTGGGGGCGGCGGTGACGGCGGCGTCGGAGATGGGGATGAAGTTGGTGGTGGTGAATTGAGGGGTGGGAGAAGGAGAGGAGGATTCTGATTTTCGTGAATGGGAAGAAGCCATTAACTTGGAAGATGCCATCGATCAATCATTCGATGTCTCCGTGTGTCTCTCTCCTAGGGTTTGGGTTTTGGGATTTGGAATTTGGAATTCTCAAGTGAAGAAGAACTTAGACTGTTCAAACTGCAGAGTAGAGACCCCAATGCCTTGTCGCGGCTGTTTTTTGTTTTACTCTTCTTCTATTATTACTCTTTCCTTATACCATTTTTTTTAAATATACTCTCATCAAAAACCGTGCCACTCTACTTCCTCATCTTAATTTTCTTTGAATCCAGTGAAAAGTTTTTTTGAAAAAGGAAACTTCTTTAATAATTTTGAAGGTATATTTTTTTAATTGAATGTTATATAAATGTATAGAAAATATTTAATTGATTATTATATTTATTGAGTAAACTATGTTTTATATAAAATGTAGTTAAGAATGATATATTTATGAAGGTCTTGAAATAATATGTGAAATATTAATTAAAATTCAATTATTAAATATTGTAGCCTATAATAATAATTTTTACTTCAATAATTTGGCATGAGAGAAGTGAGTGAATACATATTCCAAGTGCATTAAATTAGATAAGCCTAAAACTCCTTTGTCAGAAATTGAACTCTGCACGCACCCACACACCATAAGCGGTTGAGTATCTTTGTGCACAACACCCCCAAAAGTTTGCGTCTAATTTCATGCATCACTCATTCTTGTACACATATTCTACCTACCCCAATTTAAAATCAGTCCTTATAGATACTAAGAAATCACTTATTTAATTAATGAAGATGGTAAGAGGATAATTTTCATGTGCCACTGCTTCTGTTGCTAATCACACTTACTAATTAATAATTACCAATTGAAATAATGATCCCTTCTGCTTGACATTAGAGCAAACACTTGGCGATGTGGCGTAGCAGAGTGTATTTCAGAATGACAACTAATTAACGTGACAATGTAGTATTGTTTCTGTTTCTTTTCCACTTTGAGAATGTTCCCATTCATATATACCTAACCAAGCAAAAGATGTTGGTTTCTCAAAACTAGCTAGGTTTATGCTTATACACAGTGACTCAATTTATCTGTACATGTCTCTTTCAATTGGCTAAGGCGTAACAACAGAACATGACTAGGGGCCATGAATGCCTGCAATAACGACAATGGGGAAGAGACTGACCAAGGGATATTTTAAACTCAAAGGGAATAAACCAAATGATTAAAGATGATAGGTGGTTAACCATGACAAGTGTTGACAAGTATATATTTCAGCCTTTCTTTCTTGAAGCTACATGTGCATGCAAAATAAATAGACAATAAACAGATTGTTTGTAAGGTTGGAGAACTCTTGCCTTCAGTGATTAAGCTAATTTGAGTTTGAGATTTGCCAATTCTTGGTGATGATGGAACATGCGTCAATCAGCAGGTAAATTAAACACTATAATTTTTATTTTGCATCATGCATAGAACAAATCAGAAACCACAACACACAGTTTCACAAGTAGCAAATGCTATAAATGCTATGAATTTTTCCATGTATAAGCGCATTTCCTAACAGGACTTGTAACACAACAAGTGCTAAAAACATTGATTAAGAAAATAAAAATAGAAAAACTGTTTAGAAATATTTTCTGTGTTTCAAATATAAACTCATTAAAAATTATTTAAAATGATTAGAAAATATTTAATAATATAGGGTGTATTAACTATCTTCTTTGTGCATAAATTTCACGCTAGTGTATAACCCATCTAATTGATTGACACATAAAAGAAACTTTGAAGGATGTTTTTAATAAGGGGTTGATACATTAATTTTTTACTGAACAACTTATTCTTTTAATCAGGACTTTCTTTCTATTTTTTATAAACTTTTTTCTAGATTCAAATTTGGTTCTCGGTCACTTAAAAAAAAATTATCGTTAAAGTAAGTGTTTGATATATAAATGTAATAAATACTCTCATAAGGATTTATCTTTACTTTGATATTTATTTTTATTTTGATTGTTCTATTTTAGACTAAGATTAACATATGTATCATGATTGTATGACTTAATTTTCTATAAATATGTCAATATATTCTAACTTTAACACATATTTTTTTTTATGAAAGATTGGTCGATACAATACCTGTATGTCTTGTGACTTTTTAACCCCAATGTAAAAGATTTATTAAAATATCTTACCTGCATGATATATTGTAAGATAGAATGGTGCAACCTTGCAAAATTAGGTGATTAAAATGGGGAAAAACCTACGCGAAGCAAATAATTAGAAAAGGGATATCTCCAGCAATTTCAGCCTTAAGTTTGCAGACAACTTGGCAAAGAAATTATTATCTCTATTTGTGGATGAGATTAGAGGATTCCAATATCTGAGAGAAAGCTTTAACCAAAATCCTTGAAATTAACAATGATAGAGCCTTTATAAAGCACATTAAATTTAAATATGTATCAACTTCAATAAACAACCCAGCTGCTAGGAATCTGATCATTAGCATTATAGGGATATATACCAACCCATTCTTTGTTATATAATTAGGGTTATTGAGATTGTAATAGCAAGGTTTTGGGGAGCCAAGTTTGTTCAGTTAACTTTGTTAGCTTTTGCATTAATTATCAATTTTTTCTTAGGACCAATAAACCAACATGTCGCCAAAATTAAGAGCTTTGAAAACTCAAGGTATGTTTTACGACTTCAGCCTTAATTTTTTCATTTGGCTTCTTATTTGTTTCAAACCCATAGAAATCTAAAGCAGCATGATTCATTCGGATTATTTTGTCCAAGAAATTAATCAAATTTTGAAAATGTTAATCATTTTGTATCATGTTTAGGTAATAGTGTTGGAAACATTACAAGGAAAGGTAAAAAAAATTAGCATCATGTGTCAAGTAACACTTTAATATTTCAGAACACATAATATATATACATATTATTTAAAAATCTCTGAATGTGTTATAAGCTCTATTTAATCAACAACCGACTTGTTCCCTTTGAAACTTAAACCATTTACAGCATATCCAACAATGAAAAAAAAAATCCTAATTCATTGTTTATATGAAAATTTCCTAGCACCAAAGGGAAATAGATAGCCTTTGCTAGACCAAACTATTTCTCTTTGTAATCAAAACCCTCTTTAGTTAGAAACAAGTGATGTTACCTGCTTCATAAAGAGATTTGATCAGGTTCATATATGCTTGAATGGTTACATGGAAAAAGCTTGGTATCTATTGTTTGTCAAATTTCAATTTTCCTTCTTCATCCAATCTTATATTTATGAATGTAAATTTAAATTTAAATTTAACTGATCAGTTTTTGTTTGCCAAGCATAAAGTTTCTTTCTGTTTATCACTTCCCACGAACATTCTGATTCTTGGATCAAGTTTTGGCAAGTTCCAAGTCTAAAGCATATTGTTTTGGCAAGTCTTTGCTCTAATCTGTATCTTGCTCCTTGTCACAGGGCATCCTACTTTATTTAACATCACAGATGTGAAGGAGTGCAGAGAAGTCCCGAAAAGCATAAACTTCCATGATGAGTACCATAGGACACTGAGGACAAAGCCCTATGTTGATTTCTACAATAAAGTTCAATTACTTGCAAACCAGCCTTCCATTAATTATAGCCATGACAATTTTTCAAAAGTCCTCCTTGAACCTTGTCAAGAAACTATATCTTCCATTGTTGATTCAGGAACCCTTTCAAAGACGCCAAAACTCAAAAACCTTATGCTTAGTTACTTTGACATAAGTGCAGAGGCTTCACACATTTGCTGTCATCTTCTCAAAAGCATCAGCCAAGTCCACTCTTATTATCAGTTTGTTCAAAGAGTTCTAGACATCAAGGATGGTGACTCTTTTGAAACTTTTGAAGTAGTCATCTTTGAGTTGAACTCATTCACCTACCCAAATGATCCGTTATCAAACCTTAAAAACCATGACTTCAAGCTCATCAATGATAAACACTCATCAGTTTTGTGCCATCTAAAGTCAATGAGAAGAAGGGTTGCAAGGAAAATTAAGCTTATGAAGTATTTGATGAAGACATCTTGGTTTTGTGTCACTGCAGCTTGTGGCTTAGTGGCAATCACAGCCATGGTTATAGCCACACATACTTTCACAGCAGTAATCTTGGGGCCAGCAATTCTCAGCTTCCCATTTAAGCATCTTAAGAGGAAGCTTAGAGGCTATAAATTTTCAAGAAAAGGGTCTCTTAGTAAAGTTTATGACCAGTTGGACATAGCAGCTAAGGGGACTTACATATTGAATAGAGATTTTGACACAATGAGTAGACTTGTATCTCGGCTTCATGATGAAATTGAGCATAACAGGACAATGGTGCAATTCTGTTTGGACAGGAAAGACAAATTATCTTTGCAGGTTGTGGGGGAGCTTAGGAAAAGTGATGTAGGGTTCAGGAAACAAGTGGAAGAACTTGAAGAACATGTGTACTTGTGCCTTGCAACAATAAACCAGGCAAGGACCTTGGTCATTAGGGAAATGAAAAGATCAGTATGATTCCATGGAGATAAAAGATGGAAAACTTGTACATACAAAATCGTTAGATGATAAATCAAATGTAAATTACACCTTGAAGGGATTAAGAGTAGTTAGTTAAAAGTTATTTTCTCTTCTAATGATTTCAGTTACCAATTTGGCTTTGAAAGATTATTAAGAGGATGAATAGGGATAAAGTTGTTGGTCTAATTGGTATCTCTATTGAAGTTTGGAAGTATGTTGAAAATAATTTTTTAATTGATATTATTACAATCTTTCTATTAGTGTCTATAAAAATACATTTTATACATTATTTATAACCTTTGTAACGTAAATGGAATAATCTTTATCGTCATTTTATTTGACTCAATACAGGAAATGTTGGAGATCTCACATTTACTGGATATGAGAACAATTCATTGTATATAAATGGGTGCAAACCTCACCTCATGAGTCGGTTTTATGAGATTTAGTTAAGTTTAAAAGTTCACTTTGTAACCGGAAATATAAGAAAAACTTTAAAATAATTTCAAAACTATTACAAAATAAAAAATAATGAAATGGGTTTATTATAAGAAGAGAAATGAAAATTATTAGTCTCACATGATTTATGAATAAGTAATTGTTTAATAATTAATAAAAAATATACATTTTTATTAAACATGATGTTTGAATTGAATTCACAAATTATTATCTCTTCTTTACTTATTTAATAATCAGAATTATTCTTTGATAAAAGATGACAGAAAGACCCACTAAAATTTGATCAATAATTTTTGTACTGGTATTATTTCATTACAAATACAAAAAAAACAAGTGTTTGCTACTTTAAAGTTACTTTCCCTTAAAATGTCAAACTCTTTGAAATAGCGTTGTAGAGGACATTATATTATTGATAAGCTATTAGTTATGATTACTTGAGATGAAAGTTTCAGTGACACATGAATCTCTGGATGTGCTGAATGAAATATAGTAATCCTCTTCCTTAAGATTATTAATTTGTTATATATTTTCATTGATTGTTGCAATTTATCGCTGTATGTAGGCCATGTTCTGTCTTTGTAATCATTTACAGAACCCAAAGTGAGATTAACTTAATTACAAATACACTAACATCGATTTAAGTTTTGTTAATGTAAATTATCTTTATTGTATTATGGTAACTTGTATAAAGCAAATGTTAACTTCAACGTAATAAGGAATTTTTTTAAATGAATTTTAATCCATTTTTTATTTATGTAAATAGATTTTGTAAGTTAATTTTCAATATCAATATAAAATATTTTAAATGTAGAATAGAAATTTATTTTATTATATTCAAAACTAATTTTCTAGAATGAATCCAGAACGAAGGACACTTTAGAAATTTAAAAATACGTAGAAAGAATTAGCCTAAAATAATAAAAAATCGACAATGAAGAAAATTGTGTCCATAGAACTGTCATTTAGCAGGAGTCATTGGTTGCTGTACTAGATAAAGCGGTGGAAGCCTGACAGTATGAGAAAGAACACTGAATCGTTTATTCTATTTAGTTTTATTTTATTGTTCCATGTTTAATTAATTTTTTCACTATAATATAGACATTTTAATCTAATATTAAATATAAAATTATTAATAAGTAAAAAGGATATACCTTTAATTTATGAATTATATTATATTTTAAAATTGAGATATTTAACTAAATATTTTCTCAACAGAAAACTATAATGAATAAAATAAATATTAAGATTTAATCTAACAAAAATGAGGTAATATAGCATCACGATGGAGAAAATATAAAGGTGTGTATTATAATTTTTTTTTTTAAATTTAAAGTTGAAAATATTAACTAATATGAAAGTGTGTATCTATGTAGCACATATATCGACACGGACGACACCAATACGAATATACGTATAATCTCTAAAATATATGACACAGAGACACAATACTATATATTATATAATTATGAATTATATAAATTGACAATAAAAATTTATATCTTAAGTATGTTTTACATTATTTTTTGGAACAGAAAAATGTTTTTCATAACTAATTCAAAAAGATTTGATTCTTATTTTATACAATAAATTTAGATTTTTAGAAAATTAATTTGTGTGTTAAAATCGAACTAAAATTGTTAAAAATTCAACAAATATTTTTTGAATTGATAAATGTTCTACAAATATCGTAAGAGTGTTCTGTCTAATACAAGTATCCAACGCTAATGAACGAATTTTGTAAGTGTGTTTCGGAGAAAAGAAGTTAAAGATTATTGGTAAAATATATAATTTAAAAGTAATTTGAATAGTATTAAGTTGACCCAAAGTGGTATTTGCAGTGCCATGGTAGCGTTGGAGCTGTGAATAGCTCATAGTTTGGGGATTTTGAGTAGAAGTGCTTCTCCTCGTGAGGAACGTGAACTACGCCTTGAGTTGACACCTCGAAGGAAGAACTGGGTTGAAAAAGGGTTTGAACTTTAGGTTTACCAAATGTTCTCTGTGTTTTCATGACTGGTGGGTTTGCGTGCCAACCTGTTTTTTCGTTACAGAACCTTTCCACTCTTAATTTTCACCCTCGCTCGCTGAAGGCCCACTTCCCACGTGTTTAGCATGGGTGCCTCTGCTTTATTTCAACTGTTCTGTACCCGATTCCCTGGAACCTTTTGTTTATGCTGCTCCTTCTGTTTGCAAGAAGTAATGGATTGAGAAACTCTGATTCTGATGATGGGTAGTAATGAGATTGAATGTTTGTCTCAAGAAGTGGTGGAAGGGGTTTTTGATGGTCTGCAGAAGAAAGATCTCAAGCAAATGGAGATAAAGTCTCAGGGTCAGAATGAGAAGTTTGGTGAAGCTTCTTCTGAGGACGACGAGTCGGTGCAAGTTTCTTCTTCCTCACGAAGAGGTTTGTGCTCAATACTTCTGTCTAAATCAGTTTCTTCTGTTAAGCAATTGATTGTTATGACTGTGAAATAGGCACTGCTTTGGGTGTGTTGCGCTGTGTTAATAGTGAAGGTGTCTTCAGTGTGTTAAGTATGTTATTGCCTTACTGCATTCTGTTGTTGTCTGATGAATACATTTTTGTTTGACCTGTTTTTTGCACCTTTTTGAGCATGTGGGGGTGGGGTTTATTTTGCTCTGGGGTTTAACGGACGGGGAATTGGCTCCAGCACTGCATAAGTCTATAAAAACATTGAGAATATATGTAGATAATAAATATGTCCTAGCTCTATAAAATTAATGCCTTGGAGATAAAGAAACGTTACTTCATTGGACTCCTTCTTCAAAAGTTTTCCCGAGCACAAATAGTTAGTGTCGAGTTAGTTACAGTAAAGTTAGTTTGTTAGTTAGAGAGGATAGAAGGAGAGGGTTGGAAAGGAGTGGTATATTCTCTTTTGTATCAATTGAAAACTGCATTACCTTTGTAATAGAAAGGGGAAACTCTCTTTGCTAAAGAGATCTTTCTCCTTGTTCTGTTCATTTTCAATCAGGAAATAAAATAATTCTTTCTCTTCTCTGTTTTGTATTCTGGGCTCCGGACAGTTTCACAGGTTTAAATATAAAAAATGAATTTTGTTGAAATTAGTTTCTACCTCAATGGCTTTATTTCCTTTGAAAATAATTGTCTGCTCACTGCCTACCTTGGTGACAAATGCTATGGACCTTGTCCTAATGAACTGCTGTTTCTAATTGCTTCTGTTGGATGATTAATTTTATGTCTTGTATATCCCATTCTGTTTGTGAAGGTGTGGAACATTGCATCACAGCCCCTGTAGGAGCTGAAAGGAACCCACTTAGAGTTGATGACGAGTTTATGATTTCTAGATCAATAACAGAACAGAGGGGATTCCCTAAGCGAGACACAATATTGGACAGGCTGTCTGAGCGGGCAAAGGTATTGGAAGTGTTACTGCATCTGAATGATCTTAAATTTCAAACTTGTGTTTGCGTATTTTTATTTTAGTTGGATTAAGTTTCACCCAAAAGGCTGATATAAATATTTGTTTGACTGTTCATTTCATCCTTGTTTGGAAGATGCAGTGCAAATCTCTAAACAGTTCTATTAGTTCTTGTGTGTGTTGGATATATCTTGTGATTTCTTGACAATGATTGGTAGTTGAAAAATATGGTTCTGAATTAGTCATTTATGTGTCAGAGTTTCCACATTATTTGCATGTTCATGACACTTTCTTGTTTTGCTACTCAGCAATTGATTACTAACTTAGTCAAGATACAAAATGATGGGACTGTTGAAGTTGATCTAGAAATGAGTGCATCTGTTGCTCCAGAATTGTTAGAGCTCCAATCTTTTGAAGAGTCAACAGTGAGTGGAGGTCTTGGTTCAGAATCAAAAAAATCTGTTCCACGGTTACAAATTGTCATACTTGTGGTTGGAACAAGAGGCGATGTACAACCTTTTCTGGCCATAGCAAAGAAACTTCAGGCATGTTTGGATATTTTCATTCAATTCATTTTGATGCACACAACACATCAGAATTGCCTTTAAATCATTGTAATCTTTGTTATTGCTTTCTTGCTTATTTTATGGTGTAGAACTCCTTAATATATTGATATTTACTTCAATATGAGCCTAAAATGTGACTTTACACTTGAGATAAATAAAGGAGACGATATATTTTAGAGAGCTTGAATCGCCTCTCTTATGTTCTCATATATTGATAAGAGTTCTGATACGATGAGTAGAGGGAAGAGCAAAAGATCAAAAGACAAAGCTAGAGTCCTAGGTACAGAGATAGGTACAACATTTAGCAATTTTTCAATAAAACTATTTAATGCCTATATTTAATACCTATTTTGACACTCCCCTCAGGCTGGAGTATACAAATTGTATGTACCTAGCTTGGAACAAATAAATTCAATTCGAGGTCCCCTTAAGGATTTTGTTAAGACATCTGCAAGTTGATCATTGGATCTGGCAAACTCAGTACAAATTTCCTTGGACAACAACTTTTCCCGAATAAAATGACAAACAATTTCTATATGTTTAGTCCTCTTATGGAACATTGGATTGGAAGCAATGTGGAGAGCAACTTGGTTATCACAATACATCTTCATTTGGTGAATCTCACAAAAATTAAGTTCTTGAAGGAATTGTTTTACTAGACAAGTTCACAAGTAAAAGACACACCATTGCTCTATATTTAGCTTCAAAAATTGATCGGGCAACTATATTTTGTTTCTTACTTTTTCAAGAGACAATATTTCCTCCCAGGAAAACTCAATATATTGTAGTTGAGAATTTGTCAATAGGGAATCCTGCCCAATCAGCATCATAATACCTAGAGAGTTTAGTAACTAATCAGGCTTTGAGATGATCAACTTCACCATTGGGGCCAACTTTAGTGGCAAAAACCTCATCAACACCCAACCGTCTTCTTCCCAGGTGGAAGGGGAACTAACTCCCATGTGCTATTATGGTCAAGAGTTCGCATTCTGCAATCATGACTTGTGGTCATCTAGAATGATCAAGTGCTTCATTCACATTTTTTGGAATAGTAATAAAGGACACAAATGATATAAAAGAACAATAGGGAGGAGACAATCTGTGATAGCTAAGAAAATTATAAATAGGATGTGGATTACTGGTAGAACGAATACTTTTTTGGAGGGCAATGGGCCAAGCTGAATCATCATTACTAGGAACTGTGGCATTGAGTGATGATTGAGAAGAACTTTATGAAGAGAATTCACCTTAGAGCATTGGACTAGCCATCTGAGTCCTACATTGGTAGGTAATAGAAAGAGGTGATGATGGTTTAGGTAGGTTTTGGACAGAGGAACAACAAACTCAACTAATGGTATAGGGAGGACCTGGTGGACGAAATGAACATCTTGGACAAACGGAGAGAAAAAAGGAATTTGTACAAAAAATATGACATTAGAAGACATGTAATACTTGGTTTCAGAAAAGTAACAATGTTACCCTTTTAAAATTGATATTTAACAGCACAAGCAAAGAGCTTATCCAACCTTGGAGACATATTTTGAACAAAACATACACAACCAAACGCAAGGGGGGGATATGAAAGAGAGGATCATTTGGAAAAAGAATGGAATAGGGAACCTTATTGCTGAGAGAAGAAGGTGACATTCTGTTAATAAAAAACAAGTAGTTAGGATAACATCGCCCAATGATGGACCAATATATTGGCACCAAGTAACAAGGTACGAGTAGTTTCAACCAAGTGTCTATTTTTTCTCTTTATTATACCATTTTATTGAGGTGTGTGAGGACAAATAGACTGATGTGAAAGGCCATGTGAACATAAAAATACAGAGAAATTAGAGAAGTACTCTTTGGCATTATCATTTCTTAAAATTTTAATTACTTAACCCAATTGATTTTTGATTTCAATAAAAAAGGATGTAAAGTAGACAACCATTGAGAACAGTCTTTCATAAGATAAACCCAAGTACATATGTAATACTTGTAAATTAAAGTAACAAAATACCTAAAACCAAAAGATAAGACACATCTTGGCCCTGAATATCTGTATGGAATATGGATGATAGAAAAAACATAATTACATCATAATACAAACTGATAAGGAAAAGAAGATCTAACATCTTTTCCTAAGTGACATGACTCACATTCTAATTCTTGGAATCTACTAAGTTTTCAGACCATTTTTTTTTTTAATTTTGACAAGTAAAGATTACCCAAACAATCATGTAAAATCCCTAGGTTTTTCCAAAATTATCTGATTGCTGTTACATGATTTCCCTTGCTGATCTATCTGAAAATATGCAATGTTGATGTAGTACCATAAGTCCAACAGTCAGTTTTGTTGCATTTATTCTTTCTTTCATAGATGAACTAATATTTACTTGCAGGAGTATGGTCATCATGTTAGGCTGGCAACACATGCTAATTTCAAAACATTTGTAAAGTCAGCTGGTGTAGATTTCTATCCTCTGGGTGGTGATCCTCGTGTTTTGGCAGGATGTAAGAGGTCCCTTTTTAATACTTCCATTAATATCCAATAATTTATTCTCAGTCCACTTGTTACTTTTTGTTTAACTTGACCATAGCAGAATGTGAGAGGTCCCTCAATATTTTCATTAATATCCAATTCTTTATATTGGTTCACCTATTAAAATGGTGAACAGATTAGAAATCATGCGGGAATGCACTGATATCTCATGGTGCTCATTTGCACTTAATTTCTCTAAATGATTTCTGGAAAGAACTGAAGTATTTTATAATACTTTGCAAGTAGCTGTATGGAAGATCTTGCTTTTATACCTCAAGTTGTCAATATATCTCACATTATCTAAATTTCCAATTGTTTATAATAAGTTCAACAGTGTAAAAATATATACATTAACATATCTTGCTAGTCTATAACTGTATATGAACCTAAAACAGATCTAAAATAGATAAGGATGTATCATGTATGCTAGCTATAATAACTTCCAAGAAAAGAAAATATAAGTTTTTGGAACAAGGATTTTGAAAGCAAATTGAGCATCATAAATAACTAATTGAATTGTAAGTTAAATAAAATAAGAGTTGATAGAAATAGAACTGAATATAAATTATTGAAGCCTTGTGATCTCTCTTTTAATACAGTTAATTCATATACAGTAATTCTTGTACTAATAGTCATATGACATAGCAAACTTTAAGGTAATTAAAAATTGTAAAAAATTATCTCATTTCATTCTCCAATGGACTAGCATATGCAAAATATTCACTGATTTCTCCACTGTAGATCAAGCTAAGTTAGGCAATGCTAAGCACCTAAGCACTAGGGGAACCTGTCTTTAAAGGCTAAGAGGGAGGAACCAAACACTTAAGTACTCCACTGAATATCATATGCTACTCAATGTGGGACATAGGCACCCTAATACCCAAATCACTTTCAGGCAATGACTATGGTCTTTCAAGCTTCAGCTAGTCTCTCCTATTTTTGTTTTGAAACATGCTGAAACAATGTGCATTTTTTGTTTAATCTTATTCTGTTGTTACTCTTATTCATTTTATTCTGATATACTAAATGAGATATTTAAATAATAGATATGGCTAGGAATAAAGGTTTAATCCCTTCTGGACCGGCTGAAATATCTGTCCAAAGAAAACAGCTGAAGGCCATCATTGATTCCCTTCCTCCAGCATGTACAGCACCTGATATGGAAACTGGTGTTCCTTTCAGAGCTCAAGCTATTATTGCCAATCCTCCTGCTTATGGTAAGTGGTTAGGACTTGAGAGATTAGTGTCTTGTATTTCTCCATTTCATATCTTATGATTTATCTGTTTTAAGGTTTAATTATCCTTAGTTCTTTTATTGAAACACGATAATCATACAAGATGTGATCTACAAGTATGACATTTGGTGATTATATCGTTAGCCTTGACACAAGTCTCTGCGCCTGTTCAATAGAAACATACTTCTGTTACCTGGATGACAGTTAGACAATATTCATGGTCTTCATATTGTAATATTATATTACTAGACCTGTTTTTCTGAATGATCAAAAAAATATTAGTAGACCTTCAAATGGTTGACCCTGATATGAATCAGACATGGCTACTTGGTATTAACAGTTAGAGATGCATCAGCATTTTGCACATATACATTCAATTAATTTTAATTTCTCGTAAATATAATGTGGGGCTGGGCTTATCTCTTCAAGAGCATAAACTGAGAAGTAGAAGTAGAAATAAAGAAAAATTAAGGTATTTCAGTTTTTTTCTTTAAATACTTTCACTTGGATATCACACACCAATTTATAAACAGGAAGTGTTGATCATCTACCAGAAAAAGGAAAATATATATATATATATATATATATATATATATATATTGAAGGAACAACAGTAATACAAGAGTAATTACCAACCTTGAAGTATGAAATTCAGGGGGTTTTCACATTCAAAGCCTGAAGAATAATGCAACTTCTTTAAAATATGTTTGCCAAGTCCATATGAATGTTGTTGAATTCTGTAATATTTTTAAGAAAATAAATCTTTTTCATTTTAGCAGAATATTTTTGTTTGTTTACAACTTCAATATTTGCAAATTTTCCTGAACTTACACATGTTTATTTTTGAAGTAAAATAGATATATTATATCTCGTGATCCCTGTTTGCAGGACATGTACATGTTGCTGAAGCCCTTGGGGTGCCCCTCCATATCTTCTTCACAATGCCATGGACGTGAGTTTTAATTTTATATAAGCTGTTACTTTATGTGAGAAAGATAAAGTTTCATAACAAGATATAGATACTTTTCTAATTGTTGAATTGATAAAGTAGTACAGTAGTGTTTTAATTAAAACCAAACTGTATCTTCAAATATTCAGATAAAATGCGACATTCTTTTAGCATCACTTCTCAGAGCTTTCTTTAAATATTTGAGGTCACTTAAATAACTTCTCAATATGCAGACCAACGTATCAGTTCCCCCACCCTTTGGTACGTGTTCCTCAAAATGCTGGTTATTGGGTATGTCCTTTGCTGACACAATATATACTTTGATTTTGATAATTTTATAAACATTTGCTGGACTACCTCAAGACCAACACATACCTGTTTCAATGTTTCCTTCCCATCTCCAGCTGTCCTATATAATTGTAGATCTGCTGATATGGTGGGGAATGCGAAGAATTATTAATAACTTCAGGAAATCGACATTGAAGCTTGCTCCTATTGCATACTTCAGTATGTATCGTGGATCAATATCTCATTTACCGACTAGCTATATGTGGAGTCCTCATGTTGTTCCAAAACCAAGTGGTATGGACTAGGATTACATCATTAGTTACATTATCTGATGCTTTCCTCATACTTTTTTTTTTAAAGAGCAATCATTTTATGTCATTGAAGTAGCAAATGGATAGCTGTTATTAGAGAACTGAAAACACAGTAACTGTTGACTTGGATTGTGAATCTATATTATGAAGTTATCTATTGAAATTTAATTACTGAATAGTCTTATTATACAATATATGAATTTATAGTGGAAGGCGTTTGTAACTGCTTTGGTTCAAATCAGATTTCAATCAATTTTTGTCCAAGTTTAAGCATTAAAGAGACTTCACATGTATCAAGTATTAACTATAAAGTACAGTCAACATTTTGTGTTAATAATATTATTATTTACAAACGTTAACATAAAAAAATCATTGAAGGATCTCCACCTAACATGTAAAGCCTTTTGAAGAAATTATTCTTGACAGTAATTACTAGAGCCACCTTACATGATTGGTAGACAGTTTTTGCTCAGCGTCCCGGATTTGTTACTGTAGCACTAATAACATTTTACAAATGTGCAGATTGGGGCCCTTTAGTTGATGTTGTTGGTTACTGCTTCTTGAGCCTTGCATCAAAGTATCAACCTCAGGAAGATTTTGTCCAATGGATTAAAAAGGGGCCACCTCCTTTGTATTTTGGGTTTGGGAGCATGGTATGGTAATTCCACTTGAATTATAAGTCATTATTTCATGAATTATCTTTAATAATGAGCTTCTTTTTTAAAAAAATAGAGTAAATTGCCAATTTAGTTGTATCTTGATGTCTCTATTCCCTGAATATGAAAACTCAAATAAGTTTTTAAAATATTTTAGAGTTTCATGTAAGTCTCAATACTTTCCTTATAAATAATCTCAATACAATCCTTCTAAATAGTAAATTAGCCCAACAAAACAATGCATTAGTAGTTGTTACGTACTTGGAGGATGAAAACTTTTCTTCAGGTAAATGAAACATGATGTTTCATGCAAGATTTATAGGTTACTTTTTCTTTGCAAGACGTGACACATTTGATGCCTGAGAATGGTACAATCTATTTTTGTACATTGCATTTGGACTGTGTTTGTGCGTTGATTATTCATTATATAATCTGCTATCAATCCCACATTGGGCAGAATCAGAAAGATTACTCAAAAATATCGATATTCAGATTCAGTGGAGGCTGAATTCTTGAATTCCTTTGGTGATCTGCCTTATAGGGAAACAGTACCAAGACAAGCAACCCAAACTAGTGGATCAAAAAAGTTGTAGTCAGGAATTGAATAAAATGTTCTACTCCAATTCTCCAATCTTCTAATAGGATACCCAAAGATCCTAATAACTAAATCTTATTCTCAAAGAATGTTATTAAATGGTGTTCATGGAGGCACTGCCGGGAATGACAGTGACTTGGCGGGCTTTGAATGGTGGCTGCTGTACGCATGTTGCCTAATTATTCCAAAATTTTAATTAAATATTAACAGCAATTAAATATTGAAATTAATCTGTAAATCCTGTTTTTTAATATTAATTAAAAACTTGAGGTGTCAGTAATTAATATTTAATTGCTGTTTTTTAATTATTATAAATATCTATATCCCCAATCAAAAATCCTAATTCCCAATTTCTCTCGTTGAAGAACACTTTTCCTTGAGCTTATAGGATTAGTTCCTTTGGTGTGTATAGAAAATATGACTACTTATTATCACGATTCTGACCTTTCTGAACTAGTAGATCCACAGATGTGACTCTGGTCAAGATAATTTCCTTTAATTATTTTCTTGACCATGCATAAATCGGGGTACACTGATTGTACATGTCATATAAAGAGGCGTTATAGTTATCATAGAACCAGTGCAAATGTGCAATTGGCATATTTTTATCAATAACTTTCAGCAATACTCATAACTTTGTAAGCTCATGAACGTGACATTTTATAAGTCGATGACACTATTAGCAAAATTTTGAAATCCTCTAAAAAAGTGTGTTTTTCTTTTTCAGCCTCTTGAAGATCCTAAAGGAACAACAGATGTTATATTGGAGGCACTAAGAGATACGGAACAGCGGGGAATTATTGACCGGGGTTGGGGCAATCTAGGGAATTGTAAGTGTTTTATTCCAATTTTGTTTTGTACCTATTCGGTACCTTTTTCTCAAAATACTTACTGCGTTTGAGGAAGTTATAATTAATTGTTTGTTTCACGTTTTATTTGTTTGTGCCAGTGTCAATGAATGAGTGAGATATGTGTTCCGTATTACCAAGTTTAACCTAATGATCTCGTGCAAGTTGTCCAAACCCTCCCCACTAACCCCTTCCTAATTTTTAAACTTAGTTCTATTTGGCTTTTACGAATTTGCGTACATGAAAAAGCCTGAGAAATTTGCATTTTTTAGTTGTATAATAGATTTTCTCATTCTGTTATGTCACTTTTTTTCTTTGAAGCTCAAAAGTTATCTTCTGATGAATGATTTTATAATATGTGATTCTACAAACTGAAGAGGTCTATTTCCAACCTTTAGAAGGGTATATAAAAATAACTTAGTGTATGAAATATTATAAAACTTATTTTCATTTGTTAGAAGAGTTATTTGTTTTCACTCGTGTTCTTGTTAGCATACATAATTTTGTTTTGTAGGAGCTAAGGTCCTCTTTGATAGAGAAGAGAAAAAATAAGGTGAATGGAAATAAAAATGATGAGCGGAAATAAGTGAAAAATAAAATAGAAATTAAAGCTGTTTGGTTGAAGAGAAATAGGAAAGATATGAAACGAGAGATAGAAATGGTATAGCGAGAAATGGTATAGCGGGTCCATCTATTTTAAAACTCTTTCTACTCTCTTTCTTCCACACTAATCAACAACACATTAATTTCATCCTCTCTCCCTCTTCCGTTCTTCTCAACTGAACAGAGCATAAAGGATGAGTGAACTGTGTAAAGATCACCATATAAACGTTTTTCCTAAAGTATTATTTAGTAATTTTAAGGAGGATAAGCAGAATAAAGGCAATTTCACACTGCCAATTGGCAAGTAACCTAAACATTGAATATTTCAGTTTATTTCATATGCTTTAACGTCTACCCCCCTTGTTTCTATATGTTTTGTCAGCTAGTGTATCGAAGACTAAGACATTCCTCAAAATTTTCATTAATATTATCAATTTTTTGTCCAGTAATCACTTGATTCAGTGAGAACTTTGTGTTGAATTGTTTGCTTTTTGTTGGCCTTAACTTTGAAGAATAGATATTTTTTCTCGGGACATGTTTTGTGATACGCTTTCAGAAAATCATACATTTTGTTTCAATTCATTTTAGGTGACATTAGTTTCAATTGCATTTTGTTTTCCATTATGCAGTGGCAGAACTTTCTGACAACGTTTTCCTTCTGGAGGAATGCCCTCACGATTGGCTGTTTCCTCAATGCTCTGCTGTGGTGAGTTTGAATTTATCTTTACGTGTGGGTTTATATGGAAAAGCTTTGGAGTTTGTCAGTGTGGTTTACTCAATGCTGGTTTAAGCCTTTTTTTACTTTGATTCTTAATTTCACAATTCAAATTTTAGCTGCGATAAGTTCTTCGGAGAGAAAACTAAGAGAATGAGGGGGGAGAGAAAGGGGTTGGTGGAAATTATTTTGGTATGCTATTAACTAGAAGATATTTTGGCACAATTTTGCAGGTGCATCATGGTGGAGCTGGAACCACGGCTACAGGATTAAAAGCTGGGGTAATTAATGTTCAATAGTATCTTAGATATTTTTCTTTTACATAATCCGAGGATTCTTTGAATGTGTTAGAATTTAATGGCAACATAATTATGGTGCTTTTAAAATTAAAAAAAAAAGATTTTGCTTCTGTTTTTTTTTATAATATGAATACTACCATACTTGCAGTGTCCAACAACCATAGTTCCATTCTTTGGAGATCAATTCTTTTGGGGAGAGATAATATATCAGAAAGAATTGGGACCCGCTCCAATCCCAATATCTCAGCTCAACGTTGAGAATTTATCAAATGCCATTAGATTCATGCTCCAGTCAGAGGTGAAATTAAATTCTTTCTTTTTTATACTTCCAAAGAGCAAGGATTTTAAAAATAAAAAATCTACGCCCCACTTCTTTGTTTCCTCCAGCATATTTAATAAACAAAATATAATACTAGTATTATTCAAGCAAAATCATGGGGTCATGGTTTAGCTAATAATATTGATAGTTAGTGGATAATAAATGTTTAGGTGAAGTCTCGAGCAAAGGAAATTGCTAAGTTAATTGAGAATGAAGATGGTGTTGCTGCTGCAGTTGATGCATTCCATCGACATCTGCCTGATGAGTTGCCGCTGCCAACCCCATCTCTGGAGGAGGATGAACACTTGAATCCTTTACAGTGGTTTTTTCTCCAACTTGGAAGATTCTGTTGTGCTCCTTGTGGTGGTGTGTAGCTTTTGTGCATTGATTGCGTTTTCATTTTCATTGATTCATTATAGAATTACAGTTTGTAGGCTGCATAGCGTTTTGCTTTTTTAGTATTCCATTCATTAATGTATAATGTATATTTGCTATACATCCCCCCACCCCAGGTATAGGTTGTGTCAATAGTGATAGATAAGGGTAACAACATTCATGTAGCGGTTGGTCCAAATAGTATGCTTCTGTATGTTTCCAAATTTCATAGTTCATAATAATATCATGCAGGAATTTTGTGTAGCTTGCCTTCATTTTTTTCTCCTGCTACTTTATTTTTGGCTTTTAAAAGGTGGGAGATATAGTGTTCCTTATATAAAGTTGATGTCAATATCTTTGTATGTATATATTGCTTTTGATCTTGTTATTAGACACAAGTATTTCATTTTAATTACGTTTAATTTATGGTTTAAAACTATTTTAAAAATTTATATAAAACGTGAAAAACTAAAAACACGTTTTTAAAATATTATATTCTATTATGAAAATAACTGTAACTAAGAAGCCCAAATTACTTGGATGTGGTTGATGTTATTAATATTGGAGCTTGTCCTCCTTACCACCCGTACGCTTGATGCTGATCTATGTCTTTGAACTATGTGAAAACAGGAGCTATTGTTGTTCTTCTGGATTATCTTGGAAATTAGCAACCCCTACATATTTCAAAATAATAATACTCTGATTTATCAAATTACACATGCACCATCTTTAATTTAAATAGTAAAGCCTGATTTAGTTAATAATTCGACAACTAGTCTAATTTTAATTTATTTTTTTAATAATGTTTCAATAATATTATACTATCCGAGGTCGAACATCCTAATACACATAAGTACTTGATTAGATACATTTATTATATTTTATGTAAATATAGGAAAAAAATTTACATTTATTATATTTTATGTAAATATAGGAAAAAAATTTATGGAAAATGGTATTTCAATTCTATGTTACTTAATAGAAAGTTAGAATACAGGTGTGAATTAAAGAAAGAAATTAATGGAGAGTCTTATCCTGTTGAGAATACCAGTCTAAACGTGATAATTCTAGTTATAACTCTTTTGATTATTTAGTAGGTGTTGATAAAACTTTTTTAGTTAAATATGATAATAGGAATAGTTATTCAATATGTTTAGATAGTGAAAAAAAAACTTTGGATATTAACAACAATTACTCTTTTATAAGTGAACAATTTTTTTTTTCTAGATATCTTAATGTTGTTATTAAGAGTGATTAGTAATACTCCATTTAGTTGTTAGAACAATAATATTCATAGTTCCATTGATAGTTATTTTCATTCTCAAATTTTTATTGATAGTTGTATTTTTGGTAATATTAACAAATCCAATGATGGTTTTTTTATAGTTACTTTTTTTAGTAGTGAAAGTGAGAATTGTAGTTTGAGTTTCATAACTAGTACAAATGATACAAATGATATTGATTCCACTATAAGAGAAAATTCTAAAAAATCTCCATGAAAGCCAAAAATTGACGCATTTGTGGATTGAATGTGAAACTTTTTATAAATTAAATTATAAAAAAAAATATTTGTGATTATTGTGGATATTATTTGAAAATGAACAATTCAAATATAATCGAATTTTTTAATGATTCGGTACTATCCTATGGATGAAAACATGGTTTATATAGATTCTATTGAATTTCATTCAAAAGAAGAACCTTATAAAGATTGTATCGATTTTTGTCAAATAAAAACAAGATTAATTAAGGTTGCTCAAATAGAGACAACTAAATAATATTTAATTAAAATAAACTAAATGGTATTTCTAAGCAATTGGTATTATGGATTTTAAATTTATAAAAATTAGTATGAGATTTGTAGTAATATGCTACTAATCAACTTTTACCTATTATTCTCACATGTTCCTCCGGATGAATGCCATAGAAAAAAGAATTTTAAACTTGATGCAAATGAGCTAAAATATTTTTTTGTTTTATATTATTATCAAACAATTAAAAAATTATTCTATGTATCCTCATTAGTGGGGTTACTTGTATTGCATTTGTTGATAGAAGAGTAATCGAACAAAAAAATTAAAAATAAACACATCATTAAATAATATTATTAAGTAATTATTATGCAATAACTACACGTAAACAATGATTAACGAATCATTAAGTTTTATTGACTATATCTATTAATTTGTATATCCTGAAGTTTAAAATTGTAGTTATAAATAGATGACCTCTTTCTAAAAGAAGGTAATAGAATTTATATCCCAAACATCTAATACTCCAACCTTTAAACTTAAGCGTCATAATATCATGACACACATATCTTACCGATAAAACGACAAAATAGAAAATCACAGATACAATAGAAGACATCAAAAGAAAGGAAATAAGATACAAACGTAATAAATATTGTGGTTATTTTAAAAGTAAAGATTTAGTAATTTTTATATTTTTAAATACCCACTTCCCCTGAAAGTCCGCCTCAGCTCAATTCTACTCTTCCAGTCAGTCTTCACTTCCATCACTCTTCGATTCCTCAGTCTCACTCGCAGCCCATGCGGTGGCCGGCGAAGAACGCCGGCCTGGCCATAGCCGCCATGTCCTACATCACCGTCGACTACCTGCGCCACCTGTCCCCGACGTGGCACTCTTGGCTGCAACCGGCGCTGTGGTCCCTCCTCGCCCTCGCCGCTGTGGTCCGCGTCCCCTCCTACCGTCACTGGTCCGCCGAGTTCCGTTCGGCGATTCCGTTCGTCGCCTCCATGCTCTTCATGCTTTCCGCACTTCTCTTTGAAGCCCTCTCCGTCCGCTCCGTCACCGCCGTCCTCGGCCTCGACTGGCACCGGTAACTGTCTCTCTACCCAACTCCGTTGCCGTTCCTTCTTCTGTTCATTGCAATGTGTAGATCACCGATGTTTCTTATCTCGTTGATCTTGATTAGATTTTGGAAAGTGGATCTCGTTTTGGTGGTAGGCGCAGATTTGTATTTAGTAATAATATTTTAGATTCAACGGCTTTTGGATGCTTTAAGTAATATCTGTTTGGCTAAAATAAGATAACTTGTATTAATGTCTCTGTGACAATTAGTAATAATGACAAAAAATTATTAGTGTTGATTTCAGTTCTTAATTAATTTAATAACGAACTTCTGATTTTACCATTTTCGATAAAAATTTAACTTTAAGATTGAAAACTCGGAAAGAATATTTCAGAGAATCTGTTACTAACACAAGTAGCAAGAAGTAAGCATCAACAAGCTAACATAAGTGCATTAAACAAGATCACTGGCATTGGTAATTTCAATTTGAAAATTACAATATTAACAACGGGCCATAAGGTTTTGAGTAATTCTCCGTTAACGTAAATCACAATAAAGATAATCCAGGTGTGGTAGAGAGTGTGCCATCGTTATTTTTACATGAACTTAACTTCAATCGAGTGTTGGGATTTCTATTTGAAAATAAAATCCTTTTTTTTTTCTGACAGGAATACACCTCCGCTTCCAGATACGGGTCAATGGTTTCTATTGGCATTAAATGAGAAACTTCCCAGTCCTATTGTTGAGATATTAAGAGCTCGAATCATAGGACTGCACCATTTCTTGATGTTGTTTATGATGCTGGCGTTCTCGGTGCTATTTGATTCTGTGAAAGCTCCGGGCCTCGGATTAGGGGCTAGATATATGTTTACCATGGGAGTTGGCCGCCTTCTTCGTGCCATAACTTTTGCGTCTACAATTTTGCCATCGGCCCGTCCTTGGTGTGCTGGTTCTCGGTTCAGAGTTCCGGGGTATCCTCATCCTTGGGCCCAGAAGTATTATGTTCCCTATGCTACAGATCATGATGCTATCAGCCGGGTGATAAAGCTAGATACAGCTTATGGTATGTAGGATATTATTTTTGCTGGGTTCTAGCAACTGCTTTTAACTTACAAAGTAATGTTCTCATACCATTTACTGATTTAATCTGGGAGTGCTTATGTTATGGCCCATAATGTTTACAAATTTACAAGACTTGTGATTCTGATTAAAGACACTCTTCGTTTATTTTTCATGAACTTCGTTGACTAGAAACATCAACTTTGAATTGAACCTAAAAATTATTAGGTTTTGGACCCTGGAATTATTTGCAGCCATTTGGAGTTTCTTTGGACATGCATGAATTTAGATTTTCTTATTTCATGTATCATCCGCAAGTATAGCTTTTACTCTCCGCTGGATAATATGTCTGTATGAACCTGTCCATCTTTAGGGACATTTTGCTTGGATCAGACGGTCTTCCAAATTAACATACTTTTTTTTCTTAGTTGACATTGGAAAACCAATTGGTGACTACCAGCCAGATTGGGGTTCAATGAACTTTCTGATTGATTTTTTGCGACCCACTGTGTCCGAAGGACCTTCATGGTACAATCTGTTAAAGAAAGCTGGAGGTGGCTGCAATGATCTCCTATACAGCGGCCACATGCTTGTTGCCGTACTCACAGCCATGGCTTGGACAGTATGATTTGAATTAATTTCAAGACTGCCTTGTGTTTTCATCTTTTGATTGTTTGCAGTTGATTTTGTTAGCAGGAGCTTACCTTTCGATTTTTCTTTCTATACTATAATAACTGCAGGAAGCATATGGAGGTTTCAGTTCTGCTCTTGTATGGCTTCTTTTGATGCATAGTGCCCAAAGAGAAATACGAGAACGTCATCATTACACTGTAGACTGCATTGTAGCCATCTATGTAGGGATCCTCTTGTGGAAGATGACGGGTTTTATATGGTCACATGAGGCTACGTCAAGTAATAGGAGTCTGACCAAGCTGGAGACGATTCAAAGCAGACTAATCCAAGCTTCAAAAGACTCGGACATGGACAGAGTGAGGGAGCTTCTCAAAGAGATTGAGTTAAGCAGTGAAGAAAGAAAGGATCCGACTGGAATTAAATATGCACGGTTGTTTCGTAGTGCCACCATTGTCTTTGCACTCACCGTTGTTGTTCTGGCTTTCATATTGACAAGTGATGGATGATCTTCTGGCGACCCACTTTTTTAGAATGTCACACGGTTTTAAACTTGCAAGTATTCTGGTATTCTCGGTATTAGTTTTGGAGTCATACAATTATGTACATCACGTGATGAGGCTTCCTGCAAATACCCCTGAAGTGAGGATTTAGTGTTCGGTATCATGGACTTTTCTTGATCATTGTCATCCTCTTGTACCACTAGACATGTATGTTATCTTGTTTGATGTAATTGTATCATTACAGAAAATTGACAACTCATAATTGCCACGTTACATTTGCAAGACGAGTCTTGATTTACTTTGTTTGGGAAGAATGAGTTGGATAGAATGGGTTAGATTTTTATAGTCTTTTCATGTAATTCTTGTACTAAGTGCAAATCCTCCTTATCCCACAATGCCTCCATCTCCCTTTACACTTCTTATTGCGGCTATGTATTGTTTTCTGGCTTGTAACCTCCATCCCTTAAATTTTTTTATCATTTTTCAATATTGATTCACAGATCTTCATGAGATCCCCTAGGTCAACTTTCACTCACCATATTTTGGAAATCAGGCTTAAGCAATCCTGCATTCTCAAACTTAAATGCTCTCTTAGTATTTCTATGTGGCTTTTTAAGTAAATTGAGAAAATTAGGACCAAGGGTTTAGCGTTGCTTGCAAACTCCTGAACACATGTTGCCACATATTTTACCATGAAATTGTCCATCTCTTTTTCTTTCAATAAAATAATACCGAGTCAAATGCATTAATGTCATCTAAACTTGTAATTTATATTTTTGTGTACATGAGACAAAGCAATCAATTATGAATACAAAACTTGAATTAGTAATACTAAAATTTAAAATAAAATATCATAAATTTGTTCTTCTTATCGAGAATGGATTAGAAGGGTTCTGAGGTATATTGATTGTAGATTGATTTATAGTGTACATTGATTACAAGGATAGAACGGAGGTTCACCTGCAAAAGTTTATTTAACTTTTCTAGAAGTCATCATGTATTTATTGGTTTATGTCGTTGTATAGAAACATTGATGAAGCATTAAAACGGCTATTATGGTCATAATGTAGCTATTTTGGCAGTATAGAGTGTCTTAATTGTACCATTATGGTATTAAATACTTGTTCTCGTCGGTTGACTGGATGGACAACCTCTGCTTCAAATTTGTCTCCTATTGGTGCACTGGAATAACGCTCCGTTGAAGAAGAAGGGACTCTACCTATTGATCACACTCTGATGATTAAGTCAGTGAGAGCATACAAAATAATAAACAGTTTAAGTCTCTAGTACTCAGAAACAACATACATTTACTGGGGTCTCAAGCCCCTTTTATAGTTATTCCTCTAACCACTTTCACTCACGAGAATATAATCTCTACTGAAAGTATAAAATAATAACAGGAAATCACCTGCTCACATGCACCTTTCATGTTTGGGTGCTAATAACAGGAAAATATTTTGTTCACGTGCACATTTACTCACGGTGCTAACAATAGAAGAGAATCTCATGCACATTTATTCTCGGGTGCTCTCCACTTATTTATCAGCTTTATATATTCAACTAACATCTTTATACATACATTTATTTAACTAGTGTATATTCACATATATTCTATTCTAACATATATATATTAACTAACAACTTTATATCACTATATGACCAAACTTATTATTTTCTCTATTTAATTTATTCTCCATCGGGCTTACCAATGAAACTGGGTCGAACCCATGACCCGCCCTTTGGGCCCAAAAACCGAGTTAACCATACTCATATGCTTGGACTGAGGTCCCGAACACTTCTGTCCAGTACAATACCCAGTTACCGAGTTAAATGTAATGTAATAAGAAAGAAATGTATTTTCCTTATATTCTGGGTAGGTACATAAGCCTTTCACCTCGAAATCCACGCAAGGGGATTAAATTTGTAAGTTTGTGTTTGCACGACTATGTATAAGCCCAACAATGAAGTGGCTTAATTTACTTGTAAAAGCTGGCATTCAAAATATTTTTTTTACAACTTTTCAAAGAAAAATTCTCCCTATACCTTTATACATTTCCCCTGCACCTTCATATTTTTTTTTTAATTCCAACAATAGTTTTTTTAATATGGTGGAGATTGTGATGTTTTTTTCCTAATTTTCAAGTGGTGAACTTTGGTGGTTGAGGTAAGTTTTGTGTTATTTTTACTGGCGGTGGTTGTGTTTTCATTCGCATTTTTGTGTGGATACCGGATTGTAAAGTCCGTAACACCCCCTTAATTAAAAATGTGTTTCAGATTGTACAACCCAAAAACATTTTTTTCAAAAGGCTTCTGGATTATACAATCTAAAAGGTATCTCCAGATTTGGGAATACCTTATGGATTGTAAAATCCGAAAACCTAAAACTCTAGAAAAAAACCAATGAGATGCAAATATAAATTACAAAACTAAAAAAAAAATTGTTTGCACTAGGAAACGTTGAATACAATGAATCATCTCGTCAACCCTCTTAGACATGCTCAAATGATGGAACTACTTTCTCAAATGTTGGGACTAGAAAAGAATGAAAATGTTCAACCGGAATGAAGGTATGGGGTGTGGGGGGTGCAATTGAGGTTATTTAAAAAGATGAGATTACGCTTCATTTAGGGTTATCTAAATAATTTTAAATGGTTAAAATTGACTTTTCACAATTATTATGGAGATGCAACGGAAAGGTATGGAGGTGGAGAGAGAATTTACTCTTTGCAAATCAACAATTATATCGCAAATGGACATGTTTAAAAGGTGATATCTCAATGGATAGTAGGAGTGACAATGTGGACTGACTCGTCCTGTATTGGTCTGTCTTGCATTGGCTTGCCCCACTTAAGTAATGTTGGTGCAACCTATTGACCTGCCTCATATAAGGGATGACTCGCAGGTTTACGGGTCAATCCGCATAAGAAAATTAAAATTTATTAAAAAAAATGAATGCACTTGTAATATATATATATATATATATATATATATATATATATAAACAAAAGTTAGAGAAGACAATTTTGTATTTTATTAGGGAGATTTTTCCTACACTCCATCAAATTTTTGGAGGTGCAACGAGAAGGTATGGAGGTGGAGAGAAAATTATTATGGAGATGCAATGGAAAGGTATGGAGGTGGAGAGAGAATTTACTCTTTCCAAATCAACAATTATATCGTAAATGGACATGTTTAAAAGGTGATATCTCAATGGATAGTAGGGGTGGCTATGCGGGTTGACTCGTCCTGCATTGGTCTGCTTTGCATTGGCTTGCTCCGCTTAAGTAATGCAGGTGGAACCTATTGATCTGCTTCATATAAGGGATGACCCATTGGCTTATGGGCCAATCCGCTTAAAAAAATTAAAATTTATTAAAAATAAAAAAAATATGAATGCACTTGTAATATATATATATATATATATATATATAAAACAAAAGTTGGAGAAAACAATTTTGTATTTTATTAGGGTTTCTTCCTGCACTCCATCAAATTTTTTCATGCCCGTCATTAATTTTGGAATTTAATTTCCATAACATAAAAGTCTTTCAGAAATAGAAATTTAGAAGAGAGAAAAAAAGTATTCTGAATAACCTTTTCGGAACAACTATTTTACCTCCCAAAATTTAGAACAACTATTTTGACTTTTGAAATTTAATTTTTGGAATTGATGGGGTGTAGGAAGCAACTTTAGGAGGTGCATGATAAAACACCATTTTTATTATTATGCGGGCTAGTGAGTTGGTCTACCTTGCCTCATACTTGTCTCACACAGGTTGCTGGTTATGCAGAATGGGCCTAAGCGGGTTAGCGAACCAAAATAATGAGTTCGTCCGACTTTTTCACAGAGGGTTGCAAGCTAACTCGTACAGTTCTCTCTATGTGTTTGGATAAGGGAAAGGATGTGTGCGAACTTGAGAGAGTAAATTTGCAGTGATTTGAAAAAAAATTGTGAAGAAAGTGAGGTTGTTTAGATTATGGTATGTAAAGTGGATGTATGAAGAAACTTTATTTGAGAGGAGAATTTTTAAATTTTTTAAAAGGTTTAAAATGTAAGTTTACAAATTTACTCTTATCTTTAAAAATATTTAAACAGTAAAATATAAAGTATTTTTATATAAATTTGAGTTAATTAAAATTTTGTAAATTATTTTATTAATTAATATTGTTATTATATAAAAAAATTATTATAAATATTTATTTTTTATATTTTATAATTATAATACATTATTATTAATATTATTATTTTTATTAATATCACTATTAAATATTTTTATAGCATAAATTTATTTAATATTTTTTATATATTATATTATATTTTTATAATTATAGAATTAATTATATATAATAGAATTGATTATGTTAATATTTTTAGTAATTAGGTAATTAGTGTTTTTAATATTTATCTTTCATATCTTTTATTTTCTTTTTTATATTTAGATTATAATTTGAAATTTTTTATTAAAATTTGTTGTCATGTATACCGAGAACATAATTGTATTTTATTTTATTAGATTATTAGATGGAGTCCTGACTTTCCAACATTTCTTCTCAATTCACTACAGATGTGAACACTACTAATCAATGCATTCACTCACTCACTCTCATTTCTGATCAAATTAATATATCCAACCAAACTATCTAGCTTTCACTTTTCCATCGGGTACAACAGCAAATATGTACGATGATAGTTCTAATTGTGTAAAATAATAACAATAATAATAGGTTTTTTTATTGAAAAAAAGGCAATACTTTCCTTTAAAATAAAAAAAACTAGTTGCAATATATTAAAAATAAATTATAAACAGCATTATCATCTTTGTTTAAAATGTAATTATAAAGTCAAGAAACATGCAAAATATTTTTTTTTTAAAAGTACAACATTAAAGATAAATAAAGATATGAACAAATTTTCTACGAACACAATAAAAATTATTTTGATTCAAAATTCTGCCTTGGTTTGACAATGACATCCGAAAAATGTTTTTTATTATTCAATAAATGGTAAATTTTATTAAAAAGAAAAAGAGAAATGGAAAAGAGATTTGGGATTGAGAGAGTAGGAGTGAGAGCAAAGCAGCAGGTTGGGTTAGACCTGGGAGAGTCCGTTTGTTCCTTCGCTTTGTTTTCTTTAGATATTTTCTTCTTCTTTTTTCTGTCGTTTCATTGCAAACGGATAGTTTGGTATCCAAACACACCTCATCTACATTTATTCTTCCCCAGCACAAACAAACACGTCCCGTTTCGTTCCCATGGCGGTTTCCGTTTCAGCATCCTCCGCGATTTCTTCTTTGAGTTCCGAACGTTCTACGCGCTTGCCGCCCTCCTTTGCCGCCGTATCTTCTTCCGCCAAACAATCCTCGCTGCAATTCCCCTCGCGCACGCGCCTTCTTCGGATTAGTACACCACGCGCTCCTACTTCTCCGCGGCCACGATTCCTTCCTCAGGTAACCTAAACCACGCTATCTGCTTTCATTTTCCATTGCAGTTGTACGTAGATTCACGAGTTTCTTCATAGTTAGTAAATCTAGGAACACTCGTGATTATTATTATTATTATTATTATTACTATTATTTACATTCGTCGTCCCTAAATATGTATTTAACCCTGAAATTAGTCGCTGAATGAATGTGTATTCCAGTAGTCAAATTAATTCTCAGATTTGTGACGTGACAAATAAATTGAATGAACAAGTGCGGCCTCAAGGACCCTGAATATTAATTTGACTATTTAATTTTGTTAAACTGTTCAACATTGTTAGCGAATTATGGACTTATAAGTGTTTTGGTGTATTGTTCTGTTTAGGCTCAAGCTAAGAAACAAACCTTTAACTCGTTTGACGATTTGCTTGCCAATTCTGAAAAGCCTGTATTGGTTGACTTCTATGCAACCTGGTATGTTTCTCCCTCCGTTTTCTCTTTTCTCCGAATTTGCTGGCAGGGTGTTATGTCAGGTTTTGTTAACTGATGCTTTTTGAGGTTGAAGCTGTTTTATTAACATGTTATATGATAGCAACTAATGAGTGACCCAAGACCTGGTTTACAGGTGTGGTCCTTGTCAATTCATGGTTCCCATACTCAATGAAGTAAGCACCCGGCTTAAGGATAAGATACAGGTGGTGAAGATTGATACTGAGAAGTATCCTAGCATTGCTGACAAATACAAAATTGAGGCATTGCCAACTTTCATCATGTTTAAGGATGGAGAACCTTATGATCGTTTTGTAAGTCAAATCTTCTTTTTTTTTGTTTCATTTGAGTTATGCTTTTTCCTTGCACCTGGTGGTTAATCATATCTATGCGACACTTTATAATGTGTGGAAGCTTCTGGGTCTGCTTCTGCTTCTGCAATGACTCCTACCACTTGCATTTGGCCTAAAATGGCATGACATGGCATTTAAATTTGAATTGTGAAACCAAATTTATTGTTTGTGTTTGTAAGTATATTTGCATTAGCAATGTTGCTATGTTCTAAGATATACTAAACGTAAAATTAACAATGCTACTAATCTTCTTTGGTTTTGTTAGGAATTTGAAATTGTAATGTGAAGGATCCTAATCATCATCATAATTCTTCATTCGATTACTAAGCCAGCTAATGAAAGAAGTAGCTATCTTTTTTCCCTCTATTGGGAACTGCCTAAAGTTAGCTTTTATGCACCACAACTTGTAGAGGACCTGCATCTAAAGGAATAATCTAGTTCCTAATTTTGATTAAAACTTTCCGCTAGGCTTGTTGAGTTTGAAACATAATGAAAACATATTTGATTTGGTTATAGAAAAGAGCCTAATTGCTAGTTTAGTACATAGCTTGAAAGATAGAGTCTTCTGTTTGCAGTCAATAGCATGAGTGTCATGAACATTCAAATGCTTGCTCCCATCATCATATTTGTGTGAAGGTACATATAGCTTGAAATGATCTGGTCTGGAGCTTGTCTGTTTGTAGCCTTTTCTTTGATGTTCCTGAATTTGTTGCTTATGTTGGTAGAGACTACACAGATTTTCTTGCTGAATCTGTTATTTACCTATGAAGTTTTGTTATGAAGAAGCTACATAGACATTTGCTTATTTGACAAAATAAAACAAAACAAGGGTGTTGTCTGTTATCTCCATATCATAAACAATCATCTTCACCTTCTAAGCAAGAAATTTTTTTGGTTTTGATGACTTACAGGAGGGAGCATTGACTGCAGATCAGCTTATTGAACGCATAGAAGCCGGTCTGAAGGTTGAACAATAACCCTAGTAAGTCTTTATTGTTACTGTTTATTATTGTATTAAATATGCTCAAGAACATCTCCAATAATCCCTGTCCTCAAAACTCCTTATTGTTTGAACTTTTTCAGCTTTGATGAAGACACTTGTCCATTGGAATGTTCGGTCACATACATGATGTGACCGACTTGAGGATCATTTGTTGATTCAACTTCGTACGGAGATTAAAGTTGGTCAATGTTTACGATGCACTGATTGAATTGCATGGGAAATGCTTAGTACACATCTTAAAATAATTTTATCAAAATTAATTTTATTAATCTTTAATCTGTACAAGTTTCTCGACAATGTATTGGATGCCTTGCATTAGCACTTGTTACTAATCCGTATTTATTTTGAACGGTGTGTGGTGTGCAGCACATGAGCCTGTCAATGTTTGCACCTCAATGTGTCTGTTGACTTTCGTACGGACAGGAAGAACAGTCAACCTCAGCAATTCTTGCAACGTGTAAGACGGAAGCACAATTATAAGTCTCGCAAAATTTAATTAAATTGTTTAAAAGTTGAGTTAACCTAAAAAGGTCTCCAAATCAATCTGAACTACAAAACAGTTCAAGCAAATTAAAAAAAAAAAATAGTATAGCTAACTACATTTTATATTTGCATATCTTTTAGTATAATTTGCAACGATCTGCATTTTAAATTGATTATTTTTCTCTAGAAATTGAACTAAGTTAATATTTAAATTGCTTTTTTACCAGTAGATGAGACAGAATTTGTCTTTTTTTTGCAACTAAAATTTATATATGCAACACCAACCTTTTTTAGACTTATATCTCATGAACTAATATAAATATTGAAGATTTAATACGAAGAAAACAAGCCATTTTTCACTAGTATCTATTGGAATGCATTTTTGATAAGTAATATTGAAAAAAAAATACAAATTTTGCTAATTTAATTTAATTTTAGTAATAGATAAGTTAATTGAAAGTCACCCCAAAAAATCAATGACTTCAACAAGTGGTAAATGATTTTGTAATTTTTTTTAACTCTCATAATAGTTTAAGTATTATACTAATAATAGATTTTAAAAATCGAACTAAAGTAGCTTAATTTAATTTTTAATAAGAATAGTTCAGTTTTTCTTTTTCTATTTTAGTTTAGTTCGATTAACTCTTTTTATTTCGGTCGAGGTCTTTTAATGCCCTTTTACATTAGAGTTTAACATAGAATTTACTATTCTCATTTGGAGTAGGTTTGTTTAACTCAACCAAAATAATATTTGGGCTAGTTTTACACTCTAAGTTTCTTGAAAAGTATTCACAAAATTTTCATACTATTTTTTGTTTTATTCTTCTCAATAATTGTACATGAGTCTAAACTTGAACATGTTACTATTTCACTTAACATGGAAAGTAGCCTCTAAGAAACCATTTGACAATAAAGACAAAAAATATGAATCCTTTTCATTAAAACATTTTAAACTAATTGTACTAAATTCACTTTTATGAATTAATTTGCCTACTATTTGTTACAGAATAATCTAAGTAGACATGGAATAATCAATGAAATAAATAAAAAAATACATCATACAGATTTTAAGAATTATTATTATAAAATACAAATCATTGACAAACTTATTACAACTGACAAAATTCCTGTGTGAAAGGGTTCTATAGTAGTTTAACTAACTTCCATAAGAACATTATCATGCTTCATTATTATTTTAATATACAATAAATATATTAGTTATGTTTATGCTCACATACCAAATATCATTCAAGCATTGTGTAAGTCTTGGCTAATCATACATTAATCTTGCTAAATATCAAGCCATATTTTAACTGAAATCAACATGACGTACCCTACAAATGGACAACTGGGGACCAAAAAGACAAGATTCACAAGGGAATAAAAAGAACAACCAACCCAATCACAACCAAAATTCAAATGCAACAAAATCCAGATGCATTCTCAATAAAATTGTTGGCTTTAACAAAATAATATATCCCATTGTTCAAAAAACAGTAAGAAAAAGGGAACAAAGTGAGAGCTTTAAGCTCAGCGCTTCTTAGAGACTAGTGTGTGTGATTCGTGAATAACTTGTATAGTTTCCTTTCCTAGCTAAGTATTTAGATTCATGAAGGAAAGAAGAGAGAAATGGACGGATTATTTTCCATAGGACACCCAAATTTTGTACTATTTGCAATCCTTTACTCGGGAAAATGGTTAGGAATGAAAGGGTTCCTGAGAAAACCTAATTTGTTTTCTCACTTAAACAGTTATATA
>Ga0123342_1001281_pt1 | contig 42160 bp, 22 predicted proteins | sample Turbeawhitnodule_FD_89960 | JGI IMG/M metagenome (GOLD analysis project Ga0123342, IMG submission 89960) | Root nodule microbial communities of legume samples collected from Mexico - Turtle bean Mexico white nodule | ecosystem: Host-associated > Plants > Roots > Nodule | place: Mexico: Nepantla...
GCGGTTATTCAAATAACCGCATTCGTAAATCAAGCGCTTTGATTTACGAATGCGGTTATTCAAATAACCGCATTCGTAAATCAAAATAATTTCAAAAATGCCACCGCGTTTTTTTCGAAAGCGAGTAGCGCAAAAGCCGCATTAAATAAAGCGTATCCTTTTCTTCTTTTTGCACTAGTGTAAGAACATCGATGTTTTAAGTTTAGGTCATTCCAACTCATTATCTTCGACTATGAAACTTGTTTTGATAGGTCTAAAATGTTCTACATTGTTTAGGTATTGATACTAAGGATAGTTTATAAACATCATCATTCTTTAACTTTTTAGATATTTATTTAGGAAAAGAAAGTGATAGAGTCAAGTCCAAGCCTTAAAGCAAAATTTAGTTTAAATAATTTCCTTTTAGTTGTAATAAATTCGACTTAATGTACAAAATTGTTTTAATTTTATATGTTTAGCTAATCTGACATTTACTTACTCTTTTGGTCATATCTTTTTTTATAGAAATTATTTTTTACTCATTCTAGTTGCATTTGATTTTACATTTTCAGTATTTCAAAATGAACATATGACTTGCTAGATTTAGAGTCTTAGGCTATTTTCTACAAATTTTGGAAATTGAGACAAATTTGCTATTTTTTTATAGAAAACCACACAGATTTAACTTTTTTAGTTTTAGCTTGGAATTTTATGATTGGGCTTATGAACCTAATAGAACCCATAATTAAGCCATGTGTACAACTAATTAAAGAAGTTATGTATTGATTAAATGGGCTATAATTATAGAGAATGGACTCATTTATTTAGTTTTTCAATTTTAGAAATGGTCTATTTCTCTCCTTTTTTGTCAATTTCATAATTGTCTTTTCATCTTCTTATTTTGCATTCTCTTTCTCATCAATGGAGAACTAGCTCTTGAAGTTAAATTCATGGAATCAATAACATACAATATAAATTGAGTTTTGCATCGATCAATTAATACTCTAAGTTTCCTCTTATTCTCTCTAATATTGGATTTGCATTTTTGTGATATTAATTTGAATTTTTTTTTATTTAGAAATTAAATTAGGAATCAATTCAATCTTAGTTTGATATCAAAATATTGATTAGATTGAATGATATTTTTTTTTATTGTATCTCTAGTTCAATGATGTTTTTTTGTCAATTAATTAATGGAATCAGTTAATTATTCAAATATAGATCTTAATATTTAGATAACTATGACAAGATGAATTATATGAATCTTGAGTATGCGAATTGACCTTTTGACTCCAATTATTTTCGTTTTTAATCTTTAGTTGTGTTATGTGAAAAAAAAAACACAAGAAATGATGATTGAATTGTGTTTTAAAATTTTAATAAAAACTTTTTTTGTAAATTTTGTATGTTATTGTGTGGTTAGATGATAACTTATGTGACAAAAGATTTTGCGCAAAGACTCAACTTCTTTGATTAGTACAAAATAAATAACATTTAACGTACATAAAGATGATTAAAAGGATTTATGTTGTATTTTTTATATTGATTCAGCGCAAACTACATTCAATTCTTGATCAACCACTCAAGTTCTACTAAGAAAACTATTGATGCGAAGTACAAACAAGTATTCTTTCATTAAGTCACTCCTGGCTCAACTCATGTATTCTTTCAACTTGCCACTCATGGCTCAACATATTCATTCTTTCAATAAGTCACTATTGGCTCAATCTAAGTATTCTTTCAACAAGTCACTCTTGGCTCAATCCAAGTATTATTTCAACAAGCCATTATTGTTTCAATCGAAGTATTTTTTTTCAACAAGTTACTCTTGGCCCAAGACAATAAAATTATATTTATGATCAATAGATCACAAGGTTTACGTACTAGTGAAGGGTTGCACCTCTAGACATTTACAAGGTTAAATTCTCTCTCTTAGTTTGTTAATGATCAAACACAAATTATGTTCTTACAAAGCTTTAAGGATGTAGAGAAAATTTTGGCATAATTTTCGCACTAACAAAAAAATGGCTCTTCATATCTTTCTTCTTTTCAAAGCATGTTTTTATATAAGCTAGAAGAATGTAATTGTTGCATTCCCTTTTTTGTCCATTAAGTATCTTTTTTTATCAGCAAAAAGAATAGAATAAAATATTGGAGCATTTAAGGGATGCTCGAACCTGGATAGAAGAAAACTTAAAGGCAAAATGATCATTCTACCCCACAAATCATTATAACCCAAAACAACTGTAAGTTGTCTATGCTTGAAACAAAACATAAAGATAGTCCAAAATAGCCCACTTGCACAACATTCTCTATCATCTGTGTACCCAAGCAACAACACTCAAACATATAACACTGCAACGAGAAAAAAACATGCTCTCCATGCTGCCATCAACTAAAGACAAGTGCTATGTACCTTTAAAACAACATGCTTTCTCAAGTACACTTTAAAAACAAGTAAAAAAGATCCCAACATGCCATATCCAATCACAAGACATACCACTTTTTGGTAAAAACATAAAACATAGACCTACTCCACCATGAATTCAAAGCCCAACCGCAGATCCCAAGTCTTTACTTGAGCAAAAGACCAACGTCACCTAAGTGAACCAGACGAGACTACTTTGGAAGTAGTAAGAGCAATCACCTCCTCACTACAAAAGCAGAACATAACAACAGCCTAAAAAACCAACCAACAATACCAGATAAATTACACAGCAAAAAGCAAACATTGCAGGGGATCCATACACCAAGCAGAATAGGAAAATTACTCTTAGAGTGTTTATAATTTACCCAAGTCCATGTCGTAGCTTGTGCCACTGTAAAAATCTACATTGGATCAACCACTAAGTCATTAAAAATAACATCATTTTTGTGTTTCCAAATCCCCCAAGTAATGGCCAAACTCATACACTTCTAAATCCTATTACCCCTACTACTTATACCAAAAATATCATGTTGATTAAAGTGCATACCAACCATTTCATTATGGATACCAACTTTTCATACCCAAAGATCACATAAACTCCACACCTTAAAAGCCACTTGCAAGTGAAAAATAAATTATTTATATTTTCTAGGTGTTGATTACATAAAACGCACCTCCCTGATCCCACCTGTATCCCCCTATGCTACATTTTATCCGTAGTGGAGATTCTCCCATGAATTAATCTCCACACAAAGAATTGGGAGAGGGAAGAGCTTTAGTTTCCCAACAAATGTCAAACCTAAACATTTGCAGGTGTGGATACTGAGGAGAGAGAGTATATAATAAGCAGATTTCATAGATTACCCTCTTACTTTCTCACCCTTCCAAACCCACACATCTACCCTATTCAAATCTATATGAACTTGTTCCAACTCACACATGAAATTTTCAACCATCTCAGATTCCTAGTTGAACCGCTATCTTCTTCAAGACAAATTCCAAGTCCAAATTATCTTGTCATGCTCCAAACTGATCCACAATGCGTTCCTTTCTCATAGAATTTGAGAACAACCTTGAGAACCTAATAACTTTGAGGGAATCTTGCCCAACTCACCAAACTGTCTGGAAAAATATTTAATCCCCTTTCCCCACTTTCCAGCCTTTATTTGCTTCAAACCAACTATTTCTCTCACCTCCATAGATACTTTTGATATCTCTCCACCACCATGATTCATAATGTGATTTACTATTGACATCAAGTCCTCTCCAAGAACCATATTTAGAATCTAAGATCCTTTTCCATAGGCCCGACTTTTCCTCAACAAGTCTCCATTTCCATTTTCCTAACAATAAGTGCTAGTGATGAAGACATTCCATGCAATACAAACTTAATCTACAAAAATATTCTTTATATTTACATTAGCTTTAAGATTTTTCTTCACTTATTGATCGATGTTCATGAACACCTATTAAAAGAAGTGAAAATTTTGCAGATTGCTATATTTTCTACCAAATGAAGCCTTTGCATTTGCATGATTTGTTCTTTTTCTTTAGCGTCTGCTACACACAAGTACATTATGATTCATGCTTTGTTGGTTTAAGCACTTAGTTAAAATCACATGGTAGTTTCAATTTTACTCTAGCATGTTTCGATTCTAAAAACCACCAAATTAATTTGTATAGGAAGAATAATAACAATGGAATACAATAGATATGTTTCCTTTGAGAATCAACCTAGATTGTACTCTATATTGATCATTGGTTCACCAGACAATATAACTTTGAGTCATCAACCAACCCTACTACTAGATGACATTTACAACCATCAAATGATATATCCTATAAAGTGTTTTGTACACCAAGATTTACAAAATTCCACCTTAGATTGTAATCTTTTTGTTTTTTATTACTACTAGTAATCAACATTTACAAAGTCCAAACAATTCATGAATGTGTACTTAGGAACTAGCCATGTTAAGACATCTACTAGATGCTCCTTCGTGTTGATCTTCTTCACTTCAAGCTTCTGCTCAGTATAATGAAAGTGATATCTAAAATCAATATGCTTTATTCTATCATAATGAAATGATGCTTTGAAAAAAAATGCTAACTTTAGAAATGGGGTGGAGTTTGAATAAAACTTATAAAACACTTGGAGGAAAATTTTCCACATTAAGCCTATTAGACATTGTGGGTGTCATCCGGTCATTTTAAAACAAGTTCAAAGCATTTTCAGAAAGGTCTAAATGGTGACAAAGAGTAATTGCTTCACATAACAAAAAATGAACATGTTGGTATATATTGGTATATCCCAACATAGGCTACATTCACTTCTCCTTTACCAATTGCAAAGGGTTACATTAATAAATATTGACAACAAGTATTATCACTAACACTTTTAGCTTACAATGAGTACATTAAGTCACTTTTGGCTCACATATCTCTCGCTCCCTGATGACTCTTTTTACGGCAAATGTACCGAGTCAGAAGTAATAATATGTCCTTATGGACGAATATCAAACCCACAATGAACAATTATTTAAAATCCTAATAGTAACATTCACTAAGTATAAGAATATGTACAATAATTTGATTTTAGTTGATATTACAATAGTTTGCATGAAAATTAAATAAAAGCAAAGTAAAAAGTTGTTGATTCAATTAAGAAAATTGGGATTGAGATTCATCCTTCTTACTCTTTTTTATTTTGAAAAACATAATAATATTTTATCCTTTGATTGATATTGATGCCCATATAAAAGTCATTTATATCGATTTTTCACATATAAAATTATTAAGAGAGTCTCCTAAATATCGATTCCTCTCATATTTATAAGTATTCCTAACATTCAAATATGTTAAGCATTATCATTTGGGTTTAACCTTAGAAGTACTTTCCAGTCAAATCTAAGGATCTTGATCATGGTAATCAAGAATTACAAATAAAATGACAATACCAATCATCAATCAAGAACAAAATATTATATTTAAATATCACCTCAATACAATACATAGGAGTTTGAACAAATTACTCTCAATCACAAATGGTAGAATTAACCACTCATGTTGGCCATTACAAGCATGGAAAGCAAGAAAAAAAAGATTCATGATGTTTCTCCTTGACGACTGCCTCATCTAGGGGTTTTAACACCTTTTATTCTTCCAATGTCTAAGGTTGTGCCTTATGCCTCATATTTAACCTAGTTGGGCTTGGGCTAAATGACTTCTCGCTTAGGTGTGATTGGACTCGTTTGGGCGAGTTGGTCGAAAACATGCCCAATGTCACTGGAGTGATCTCGCCTGGGTGAGTGTTGGGGCGTTCCAACTTTCCCTTTTTACCTTTGTCTATTCTTCTTTTGCCCTTTCATCTCCATTCTTTCCTAAAATCCTGAAATTAACACAAATTTGGAAATAAATCGTTCTTATTCAAATTCTAATAACAAAATATGTAAAAAGGTTTAAATTCATAAATTAAGGATTATGTTATAGTTATTTTATCAATTAATATCCATAACTCAGCATCCATATTTTCTAACTGGTGAGCAACTTGACAATGGGGGATTTGGGTCTAATATAAGGGATATCTCTCGAAGGTACTATAGGATCTTTGGATGATGGCCAAATTTTTATAAATCAACCTCTAAAATTTTTATAAAAAAATTGGAAGAGGGTAAGCAAGTCCCTAACATTATTCAATCCATAGTTGTCGGTTGTAACTTCTAAATTCAAAAAATAAAAATATAAAAAAAAACACATTCGACAAGGGAGGAACGTCGAAGTGGTTGCATAAAATACTAAACACTCGAATAAAAGCCTCGTTATTTTGATGTAGTTGGGTTGAAGCAATGCTCATCACAATTAAGATCTCTTTTTCAAACATTTCCAGAGAATAACACAAACCTAATTTAATAAAGATAGTATGATACATAAAGAAAAATGACATGTTATTATCGAACCACGGATACAACGAAGCATAATCCATTAAATTTTTTCTATTTTTGTGACACTATCCACTACAATCAATCTTAGAGAAACCCTTCTTCAAAGTAATCAACAAGTTCAGAGAAGCTCTTTTGAATCCAATAGTTCATATAACAGTGTTTTAAAAAATAACCCAAAAACGCAGAAAAATGGAAAGAAGAAAGTCGACTCACAAATATTAAGAAGAAAGGTTATGAATGATTCACAAATAACAAAATATATTACAAAAATTCTAGAAAGATTCTAGAAAGAACGACACAAGTGGTTTGTTTTACAAAACAAGAGTGAGTTAAGAGAAGTTATGAGGAAGTTATATAACGTTTAAAAAAATGTAAAACTGCAAAATCGTTCAGCAAGTGACACGTGTCCAAATAAGAAGAAATTACCACGCTGATCAATCTTTTCGCCTTCTCGACTTAAGACTGGGGTTGTATGCTGTCGTGAGCATGTTCCATGACTTATAGAGCACTTCAGGTAAAAATCTAAGATATTGGATAAAGACTAATAACGAGTGGTATTGGGCCATGGAAATTTGACAGCCAGTATATTTTTCAAAACAGAAAATAGTATCTACTCCCACATTTAGCCTAAAAATCCGAAAACACAAAAACGTGATTTTGTGGAAGAAAAAGAAACAAATCTACAAGTAAAAGAAGGGAAGAGGGACAAAAAAATCAAAAGATTATTTTGTAGTGGTTCAAGAAAAAACTTCAAACTCTTCAATCAATCTAATATCGAGAATCGCCTTTGAGCCAGAAGATATATATTGTTTAAGTGTTTTTCCAAAACATTTTGGTTATTGATTGTCTAAAACATGACAAACCCGAATCTTTGTCCCTGGTTGTTCAACCGATAAGAGATGAATACTTCCTCTACCCTTCTGAAAATTTTCCATATTTTATATTGGCCAAATTCTGGTAGAAAGTGAGAGAAGAAATTATGACGGAATACATTCTTGTTACCAGAAATTAAGCCATGTATGTATACTTTTCTTAATTTCAATGCCCAACTCCGTTTACTTAATTAACTATGCAAACAACATTTGCAATAGATTTAGTGCTTTACTTGCGGAATTGTTCTAACTTTTTTAATCTCAAAATGATACATGAAAAATATTATGTTTTCTATCTTCTATATTTGAAATGAAACTATATATGTTAAAACTTTATTTTTCTCTTTACTTTTTTACTCTACTAAATATATCGTACTAATAATCCTGAAATGATAGATTAACAACTAATATTATTTATATGATTATCCAACATTCACTTACTAAATTACTTATACAAAAAATATTTGTAATTAATTTTTATTTTATTAATAATTTTTTTAATTGGTTATATGTGAAGAAAATGTAAACCATGATGTTTCTTTTTTACAAATAATAGAAAATACAAAGAGAATATATATAATTTTGTAGCACCACCTTGGAAAATTCTTTACATGCACATGTTTCAAACATTTCAGCTACGGATACGTAAGACTTTGACTAATCATGCATATTAGGTGCGCAATGATTCTTCCCGATTACTCATAACTAAACTTCTTTCTGGTGTGCTAACAGCTACATATTGTCATCATTATAAACTTTTTAGTTTTTACTTTTCAAAACACATTTATCGTAATCACTTTTCATCTCTTTAAACCAACTTTCAAGATTCTCTGCTGGGATACGGGACAAATGGAAGCTTAAAGAAGTAAACCATAGGAATATCTTCTTCTTCCTATAGGTTTTAAAAGAAAAAGGTAAAAAAAAAAACTTAAGTTAATTTTATTAAGAGGTGAAGTTTAACTATAAATTTAATTTTATGAAATCAATTTATAAGACAAAGTTTGCATCCACTTATATATCATGAAATGTTTAGTTGATATGAGATTTCTAACATATTTCTTCAGTCGAGATCTGTCAATTCATGCATAAAATTATATATATATATATATATATATATATATATATATATATATATCAACAATAAAAAAAAAATAACTGAGAACCACTTTAGGGATGATTCAACCTTTATACAGAATACACACAAACCAACATCTAATAAATACCACAAAACTAACTAACTAAAGTTGTACCTGTATCAAAAAATCTGAAAAAAACTTCAAGAAACCATCTTCATAAACACCAAAGATTCCAAACACAAATTAGAGTAAGAAAACGAAACAGAGCGGATTTTTACCGAAATCCTAGACCAAACCTTTATTTGCACCAAAACAAATACTTTAGACGCGTCCGTCACGTCCCTTTTGAATATGATAAAATTTATGTGATTCCAGAATTCACTCACCACCCCAACCCAAATTGTGCTCCACACAACATTAACCGAATCTGAATTTCGACATCGAATGACGTCAAAAAGTAAACTTTAAACATACTCAACTTTATAAATCGGCTCATAAGGTAGGATTTACAGTCAATTATATATTATGAAATATTCTTATTTATAGTCGAGATCTCTAACAAATTAACTTTAAGAATAAAGTAATTTGCTAAAGTTTTTTTTCTAAAGTTTATATTTTTGATTTATATATAAAATGACTTAACCTAAAAAAAGTTTATTTAATTTTTTATTTTCTTCTAAAATATCTTATAAAAGTGTTCGCTCAAGCATACCTAACTACAATTTTTTTAATATCCAAACTGATATGTCCCATGAATCGATTTATAAAAGCAAATCTCTTAGAATTGATCTTTTCAGTGAAGTCAAACCTTAAATCTTATTTAAAAACTTAAGCAGAATTAGGCTCCTCACCACTTAGACACCAACATGTTGATTATAGTAATCGTAATTACTTTGACAATAGAGCATTGGGCAACCAAACAAGGATAAACAAAAAAATAACATTAATCCAATCGTGGCAAGTTAAAAGCGTTTAAAGGTGTAGAAAAAAAGTAACCATTAACACTAAAGTTCAAAACTCGATATTTTTAAGTGAGTTCCCGAATTCCAGTTTTGTATATTAATTTTTGTTTCTCTTTTCATATCATTATTAATTTTTAAAATTTAGCATTAAAATATTAGGAATCTTTGATATTCAATACGTCACTTCAGTATTTGTTCAATGTATAAAAGTATCACATAATATAAGAGATAGAAAATTATTGTTTTCAGTTATCAAGAAATGCCGATAAAAAAAAGTTATCAAGAAATAAAAAATATTTTACAATAATTATTAAAAAAAATCACATTTTAGAAGATTAAAATATATTTCAGTTTATATATATAGTGTGTGTGTGCGTGACTTGTTTTTAAATAATAGCTCAAAATATTAAAATAAAGGGAAATTTTGAGAATATAAAAAAAATGCTGATGAGTACGAAATCTTTAAAATCTTCACAAACGTAATTTCTGTGGAAGGCTTATTTTGTATTTTGAAACCTTTCGTGCAAAACTTTCATACATATATAGCATTTGTGGAAGATAAAATATCTGGTTTAGTAGGTCTATTGTTTGGCTAGCAGAGATATCAAAATAAATTAGGTAGTCTAACATAAATATATGGCTGAGCCTACTATATCATATTTTTCTAGAAATTTCAATAAAAGTATTTAGTTAAAATGACCAAGTTTAGACCATTTACTATTTTTGAAACATAAGATGAATACTTTATTTAAGTAAATATAATTAATAATTTTCAATTTATTTTTTATAAGTGTATCAAATTATATATAGTTATCTTTTTAAATACTAATTAAACATGTTATCTCATATAAGAAAATTAAACCAATTTATTTTAAAAACTTTATATAGAAATATATGTTTATATAATTTATGTGATAGTCGTAAATCTTAAAAAGAAGCTTATATCATACAACAAATTTGACTCAATTATTATAGAACCCATTACTTTTACTCATTTTGTTTGAGTAGTAACAACTCTTTCTATTAATTCTAATGTGCTCAAATGACTTAAATATGATTAAATTATTAAAAATTGAAATAAATATAAAAAATCTTTATTTAAGCTAATTAAAGTAAAAATGTCGTAGAGGAAATTAAATTGAACTATATTTTTTTAGTTAAATATATACTGTATTTTTTAACAAAACTATTTTCTTTAAATCTAGTTCCGTTTTACATTTGATCCACATGATAAGAAATGTGCACTAATTTTGTTGGTCCCTTACAAAAGAGCTGACTCGCAGACTTGCGAAGTCAACCCGCATAAGAATTTTTTTTGAAAAATAATTATAGATACAAATGTATCTTAATAAAATTCTATTAATCATACAAAAATTGTTGTTGAATAATTTGATTGTTTTGACTAGTTTTCCTAAGAACACATTCATGCATTAAATCCTTCAAAATTATAAGAAATAAAACTTTTAGAACATACTAGCATCCAATTCAATCAAAATGATATGAACACTTATTGGACTACAATTTGCAGTTATTATACCATGGTTTGGAGGTCCCCACAATTGCATCACCACATCAAACACGACCAATTCAGCTCTGTCTTCCATTTGTATTTATGGGTTAAGGTATGAAAATAAGTGTGTTATTTTTAGGGATTGAACTTTTCAGGTATTCGAGTTATGTGGGTTGGTCTACCTCACCCCGCATGGGTGAGCCTAAGCGGCAAAAAGATTAAAATAGTCATCCTACATCACATTTTTTTTTATTGAGTTATGGGTCCACCCATAAGATCCTCTGCACATTGTCATCCCTATAAAAACATCAATCTAATAGTACTAAATACTGATGTTGTTACAGTTACAAAAATAGATGTCACAAAATATTTGTGATGAAATATACCACTCTATTATTAATAGTGACATAACATAGACCATCAAAACAAAAATTCCATCACAAACAATGTTATTCATTTTATTAAATAAAAACCAATTTTTTTGCAACAAATTGTAATGGATTATTTGTCACAACACAACATATCACTTAAGTGAGTATAGGGTCACTTTAAGTGAAATTTGTGTTAACGAAGCATGTGTAACTTGAAGCATGACAATTGTAGTTGAGAGGGAAACCGTAGAAAAAATACAGGAAGGGATGATTGAATAGTATTTTAATAAATTTTTATAACATTTTGTAAATATCATCTGGTGATGATTACTCAGACAATACTTTTGTTTGACAAGTAATATGTTAATGACTTTTTGACTTATATTGCATATGATGGAGTGCAACAGATGCAATTTTATAATTTAACATAATTATTTATTTAAAGCATTTTAGAAATAATTTTCACAATGACTCTAAGTCTAGTTCAACACAAATAATAACATTTAATGTAAAGGAGATAGGGAGAATAATAAATATACAAGATATTTTGACACTAATTTGTCTGACAAAGCATAATACGTCGAATTCTCAATTAACAGATTGGGTTTCACTAAGCAAACTAATGCTACAAAGTAATATACGAGTATTATTTTATGTCGAAACCACTCCTAGCTAACCCGTTAAGTATTTTTTTTAGTTTCATAGCAACTCCTAGCTAACCCTTGAGTATTCTTTGGGCTTTTAGTAACTCCTAGATAATCCCTTTGAGTATTATTTGGAACATAATCACTCTTGACTAAAAAGAGTATTGTTTATAACGTTGCCACTCTTGGCTAAAACATGTATTGTTTGGAAAGCATCCAATCTTGGCTAAAATGAGTATTGCTTGAAGCACAACCACTCCTAGACAAAACAAGTATTCTTTAGCACACAACCACTCCTTGCTAATTTGAGTATTCTTAAACACACAACCATTTCTAAATCGAGTATTCTTTTAGAACCTAGCCACTGTTGGCTAATCCGTTTAGGAGTATTCTTTGGACAACGACTACTCTTGGATAAAAAAAAACTGTATGAGTAGTGATCAATATATCACAGGGTTGCTTACTAGAGAGGGATAACGTCTTTTGACGTATACAAGGTTTATGTACTGTCTTCTAATTACTAATAGTTGCGTCTGATGAAGTATGTCAGAAGAAACTATTCAATTTAACTTATTTACTTATGTATATCTAAGTAATTAGTTAATAGTACTTTCGTTTGATTAAGTGTTAGAGATGCAGATTTAGTACTTAACTGATTTACTTGTTTAAGTGTTTTAGTTTCAAGTGTTCACCCATAAACTCTCATTCGGTAGTGCTAATATAAATAACATTCAATATAGAAAATTAGAGATAGAAAGAAAGTACACACAATGTTTTTATTCTGGTTTGTCTATTACAATAGACTACATCCAATTTTCATTCAAGAGATTGAGTTTCACTAAGTAGAGTACAACTATGAAGTACAACATGAGTATTCTTTGGGCTTATAATCATTCTTAGCTAACCCCTTGAGTATTTTTTACATGAGTCACTCTTGTCTTAACAAGTATTGTTGATATAATTATTTCCTAACTTAATGAGTATATTTTTTCGTCTCACAGTCACTCCTTGTTGACTTCATTTAAGTATTCTTTGATAAGCCATTCATGGATTAACTAGAGTATTCTTTTGGCTTATAAACCTCCTAGTTAATCTCGTTCAAGTATTCTTTCCACAAGCCACTTATGACTTAATAAGTATTCTTTCACAAGTCACTTATGGCTTAAATGAGTATCAACAATCACTTCTGGCTAAGATGTAAAGGTTATATAAATGGTGATCAACTGATCACAGTTTTTTGGTCACTAGAGAGGTTGATCATTTGTTGACAGATATAAGATCGATGTTCTCTCTTTTAGATTTTTTAAAGTAAACACTATTATTGTTCTTTAGAGGTTGTTCATTAGCTTAAAAATTTTAGCAACATTTTTCACTATATCACATAGTCTATATTTTTCTTATTCTCATTAAGTTGCTTTATATAGACCATTGAAGAAAGTAGTCATTAAGAAAATGCTTCTAGTTGTTGAGCAACTTAAGCTCTTTTAGATATCCCTATCGCATATATCGAGCTTGCTTGAGTATGATGCATTCTATATATCATTATGTAATCTTCCCAATAGCTAGGGTGTGGTTATCTTTCCTTGGTAGTGTGCCTTGGCTTGATTTTCCTGCTTGTTCATAGTCATATGAGGTAGATAACCTTTTCCGGAGTTGTTAATGCTCAGTGTTAGGGAATATAAGAAGAGAAGTAGCTTTAGCTCGAACTCCAAGATATATTCGACATCGACTTTAATTTGCATCTCTAACGAATTTCTTTGACATATGGACATTGCCTGCAATATAGAATAAGCGTATAATTTTATAAAGTACGAGGTTAGTTTACTTCTATGTGCTTATCATCTAATTACATTTGTTCCATGTTAGACGAAGAACAAAAGTAGACTATAAAGTGTTGTGTCGTTTGTTAGAAAAAACATTAGTATCTTACATTATATGTTGTTTGAATAATGTTATCTTGTCTTTAACAAAAACAAATAACTTAACTAGATTTCCTAAACTAAAAAATATTAAATCTTTGACTCCACAAACCTAAACCTAGAATACAAACCCAACATTGGTCATTAGAACTTCTATGAAGGTTGGGAAAACATTCTCGTGTCCAAGAGAGTAACATTAGGATCCCTAGATTAAGATTACATGAAAAAAAACGATGACTTTTCTAAGATCTTTCACAAATGTAAAAGAAAGCTGAAAGAACCATTTCCCCTAAAGTAATTTACCTTCCATTTATTAAGGTTTCCAAAGACTCTCTAGTTTAGAACAAATATCCACATGGGTTAGAAGATTTTCTCCTTTAAGAAACGTAACCTTAACATGAACATTATTCTTGCAACGATTAAGACCTTGTTTATGTTCCTCCTCACGAATCCTGATTATCACCCCTTCGCCTTTCATGAACTAGAAGTTGGTTAAAATATCTCATGCACCATGCAATTTATTAACATTATATTGTAATATTAAATTGAAAAACATGAGAATGCACTGGTTGTGTAAATAAAAACTGATCTGGCTAAAAAATATCCACAATTCAAATAAAATCAAATTTTGAAGACCATACGAGTTGAGGGTTTTGCGAAGAGTTGCGTATAAATCTAAATATTCACCTACACATTAACAATATGAAAGCTATGAAACACGTGAGAAAAAGAAGAGTGCCCAGTGACGCATGACTAACAGCAAAATCTAACGGAAATAATGGTATGTTAGTTATGTAATTTATATCTAATTTGCTTCTAGCATCACTTGATTAATTAGGTCATCAATCATTTAATACATACCAATAATTGTGCCCACTAATAAGGTTAAAGTCATATGTCATTGGTGTGTAAATTACTCCTCAAGGAACAAGTAACAAATCACAAAATAAAGGATATCTTTTTCTATCTAAATTATACAAAACAAAAGAATAACCAATATTAGGAATAACTAATAACATATATGTACCTGTTATTTCCTATTGCGAACAAATCAATAAAAAAATTACAATATATCATATTTTAAAAATATATAACAACATTTATTATTTCATGATGATAATATATACAATATATTATATTTCTAAATATATGATAATATTTTTTATTTCAATAAGAAAATTACAATATTTTTCATTTCTAAATATATAGCAACGTTAGTTACTTGCTAACATATCAATCAGAAAATCATAGTAATAACATTATTATTTTCTACTACTAATAAATCAATCAGAAAATTGCAAAATATACTAAATATATATAACAACATGTTCTTTTCTATTACTAACATATAATAAATCTCTGGAAAAGAACATTTCTTTTTTATAAAGTATATTTTACGTGGTAACGGATAATACACAATGATTAGTAAAAAAAATGTTGAATTAACTGCTAACTAATTGTGAAAGCTATGCAATAGTTGCTAGTAACTAGCGTCAAACCTTTCATAAATAGAAGAGAGAAAAAAAAAATTAAAATAGTATGAGTTTAGTTAACATAAAACCTACACTAACTTTTTTTAAAATTAAATAAATGAAAAACTAAAACTAGCGTGAGTTTAGTAAATATAAAACTCACACTAGATATTTTAAAAAAAAATAATGTATTGGGTCCTCTAAATAAACACGCAAAATAATAATAATAATAATAAAATATTAAAATTGTAAATGTTTTAGTCCATACTAACATTTTTTTTAAAAAACAATAAAATACCAAAAAGAAAAGTGGGTGTAATAAACTTAAAGCCCACACTAAATTATAAAAAATAAAATTAATAAATATCTACCTTATATATAAATTTAAATCCATAATTAATGTATAAAGGTTTTGTTGACTCAAGTAAATAATTATTTATGTTAATTTCCGTGTGCTTAGCCTTCGCGTGTTTATTATTGGAAAAAATATAAAAATGGGTGGAGTATAAAAAATATAAAATTTTGAATTTTGTATTAGTGGGATATTTTATGAGATTAGTGTGTTTTTGAAAAATAATAACTTTTAAATTTTAATTAAATTTTATTTTTGATTATTATTTATATATTTTTTAATTGGTGATGTGTGATATGAAATAGTATAATTAGAAATATAGATCTGATGAGTAAGAAATGTGCAATTTGATACAACTAAAGAAATATTTTTTAATATTAAAACAGTTTATTATGTTAAAATAGTAATCTATTGAAGAAAAATGAAAGGTAACATAAGTAATAGTATTCTTGCAATGAATAATATGATCAAATTAAAAATATTTATGTGATTTAATTGTCCTAAAAAACCTAATTATTTATTTAATTTGATTCTTATGGAATAATAAAAGATATAATTTTTTTATACTACATTATTATAAAAAATGTGAAAAAATACATCATTTTTTTATACTTAATTTATTATTGTTAATTTATAATGTATGTTATATAAATAAAATAAATTATATCAAATATTGAATAAATATAATAAAAGTAATTATTATTTCACATACTTGAAATAAATTATAACACGAGTTACACCATCAAAATGAAATGAGGATTAAAGTATGTAACACTTAAACAACAATCTAATTATCATTAGATTGTCTAACATGAGTTTTTCATTTATAATTAAATGAGGATTAGGCATATATACCTATATACAAAGAGAATTTTTCTCTTAACTGTTCTTGTAGTGTATACATTTACTTCTTAGTTTAACCCTTATATTAATATTTATTTTAGTATTTTATATTGGACATTCTAATCATTTCATCATTTTTTCTGAACCGTTACTAAATAACCAGTAGTTTTTATGATATTTGGTTTTGAAAACTACTTTTCTTTTCCTTTTCTTTTTAAAATTAATATTTTTTTTTTTTTTTTAAAACCAATATATGTTGTATGTTTGGGCCTTCTTCTCTTTTAATAAGTGTGGATCTTCTTTTCTTTTAATCATTTTTCACGGTTGATTCCAATTTGATACTCATTTTTTCAGACTTGCATTAATATGTAATAATATTTTGCATTAATAATTAAGTAAAATATTATGATTTTTTAACTGTAATATTTTTAATTAATAAAAAACCAAACTAATAAAAACTCATCTCTAAATCCTTTTGTAAATTAAAATCAATGAGTTCAATATTTAATAATGAACACATAAATATGATAGAAATGTATTTAAGGGAGAATTGATTTTGCTCCTCCGAACATATTATATTTATTAATCTTTGTATCCATATTTTTTAATTTTATTATAAATATATGTGATTTTGCATATATATTTAAAAATTGTGGACATAAAAAGATATTTAAAACCATAGAATATATAGGTTGATATAAGTTTGTGATGAATTCAAATATTACCGTATAAATGATTATTATATAATTAGATTAATCAAATTTTAAATATTTCAAAATTAGAAATTTTATTTACATGTATTTTAAAAATATATAATTTAAATGACATAAATTGTAAAGTGAATTTTGGATTGTGTTGAATAAGTCAAAAATTTGTAGTGCCCAAAAACTCTAAACTGCCAAATCCCACAACACTGTCAGTTCCAGTTTTTCCTGATATTTTCTTAGCCTCCAAAAACACTCTCAAAAGCACAAAGCACTGTGTCACTTTCTAACTTCCTAATCTTTTCAATTTCTCAGTCCCAAACCCTCTTTTTCCAATTTGCAGCTAAAAGTTCAAATTGAATCCTAGAAGTTCCCTTCCAGCTAAAAGTTTTGTGGTTCAAGCTCCGTTCCGGTATTGCATTTCTATTTCTTTGTTTCTGTTTTGTCTTCGTTCATCTTTTCACTATGAAATTTGGATTTTGAAGGTTCAAAGAGGTGTTTCTTTTTTGGGTGTCTGAGGAAGCTTTTGTTGTGCCGTGGAGTCACAGCTTGAGGTAAACCTTTTCTGAATTTTATGGAAAGTTAATATCTTTTGGTTTGGTTGTTGTCTTAATAAAATAAGAGAAGAGGAAATGTAGATTGAGTATGGACCCAAAGAAAAGAGAGAGAAGACATTCAAATAATATTTATGATCCAGGATTTTCAAACCTACTAAGGAAATGACCCCCAATTCAGAGGCAGCTTCAAATCCAACTAGAAGCTTACATGTGCTTTTTTTACTGCATGATTGTTTGGAGATAATTTAGTTAACTGAAATACCTTGTTAGGAATACACTTGTTAGGAATACATTTGGTTTTAGTTGACCACAAAATATAACAACTCAAAATAGCAAACGTAAACAAGAGCTAACCATTTAAATTTTTTAATTTTATATAATACAATAGGAGTAAGACAAACCATGAAGGAAGTCAATAATATCTCAACACAGTAGTTGTCAATAAATGTGTAGTGGTGATTCCTCTCAAGTGTACCCTTGAAATGATTATGATTGAAAACAATTGAATTATCATTTAGATAAATCTAAAACAAAATTTGTAAAAGACAAGACACAACTTTCAAATACTCGAGACAGATAAAACTCACTTGATAACAAAGTAAATTGAATAAACATACATATCCCATTTGAATATCTGCAAGGAAATCGCATATTGATCCTTTGGAAAATAAATTTTCTGTCAATCAAATAACATCCATCACAAGTAATCAGCATCATATATCGTGTTCCATCAGCTTTCCATGTCTCAAGACTTGTAGATTGTCCCTGCAAAAGTAGAAAACAATGATCTAAAGTAACAAAAATAAAGAAACCATTGTACCCTTGTGCCAGAAGACTTCTAGCTATTAGAAAGATTACAAAATACAAAGAAAAATTTAAAACGCATCACAGTATTCAAACACTATTTAATCTAAGAACTAACAGTTCTGGAATGGGGATAACTAAAAATAAGTTTGAGAAAACCAAAAGCCAAGAACCAATAATTCAAAAATTACAAGACATAATATAAGAACAAAATACTGCAAATGTGTTGATATTTCTCAAGCAAAAGTTTGTATAATGTTGACCCGTAGTTTATGAAATATCTCTAAAATACATAAGTTAATAAAGCCTCTCTCCCTATGCTTGTTTTGCCCATTTATTAGAAACCAACAATACTTTCTTGTTGACCTTTTGAATGTTCTGCCTATTTATTATAAACCAACAATACTTTCTGGCTTTGAAGAGACAATAATCTTAGACATAAGAGAAAATAGGGAAACAGATAGTAATTTTAGAAGGTGATATTACACATTCTAATGCTTCTTTTGCACCTCATTTCTTACATCGTGTAATCCTTGCCTTACAAGGTGAAGTTAGACCGTCCAATGCTGTTGTTAGACCATGTATATGGTAATCTTAGACGGTAATCGTAGACCATGTACATGTATAGTTAATGTTTTCAAATTAAGTTCCATTCCAATTTACGAATGGAAATGCATGTAGACCTAAGTACATACAAAATGTACATGCAACCTAAGTATTTCTATGTTGCCTTACACTTTCATCATCAACATGTAGAATAATGGATCGGGATTGGATGTATGACATGGTTGATCCCTCAAGGAGACTTAAGCCACGATTCATCAACGGAGTTTATGAATTTGTTTCAAAGGCAATGGAACAAATTTCCTATACACAAGATGGAGGGATAAGGTGTCCATGCATTAAATGTATTTGCGAGAAAATCCTTAAACCGTCTTTGGTTAGGGCTCATTTGCTACAATATGGATTCAAACCCAACTACAAAATATGGGTTCTTCATGGAGAACAGGGGTCAAATGAGGACAACTTATGTCATGCGTCGAGCAACTATGAGGATATGAATTATGTTGATAAGTTTGGATCAATTCAAAATAAATTAAATCAGTCATCAACTCGAGGTAGGGCATTGCATTCCACTGGTCGTAAATCACACGTGGACATTGCATTGGGATTGGTAAGTACATTAATTATATATATTTCGTTACATCTTATTCAATTTAGTACGCAATATCTAATATTGTTAACTATTTTCATTTATTTCAGGAGCATAAATATGGTCGACCTGTTGAGCCAGATGAATTATTCATGGAAACACACACTAAGAAGGATGGTGCTTGGGTAGATACTTGTCCCAGACAAAATTATGTAAGTTGTTGGTTTACTTTTTCTTATATATTTTATATTTATAACTTACTATTGTAACATTGAGAACTCGTAAAAATGCACTAGGAAACCTACCATGAGCGGTTGAAAGCCATCCAAACCAACAACTCTGAAGGATCTACCTCTGACATTCAATCAACAATAAAGCCTCAATGCCGGAAAGATGTTGTTGGAGGCAAGAGAAAAGGTCGATGTTATGGCACTGCAGACTTGTCTGCCAACATTCGGCATGGTGTGTCATCGATAACTCAACCTAACATATTACCTTCTTCCATTGACTACATAACTGAGAATGAACAACTTCGTCGAAAGGTCATGGAAACAAATCAAATAGTTAATCAAATAAATCAAAATGTAGCTATATTGATGGATAGAATACAAATGTTGGAGCAAAAATTAGCCACGATGGAACGACATCAACCTGACACATCAACTAGCACGAGTCAAGTCCACCCGTACTATGCTGAACAATTTGATGACCAACCAGTGCCTTGAGTTCATCATCCATGCATCTATGTTTCAATTTTTTCTTCATATGTCATGTTATCTTTATGGACACTTATACATTACATTTTTTTTTTGAATTTTATTGATAAATATTAGGTGTTATGCAACTTTCAAATCTATTTTTTTGTTATGCTTTAGATTTTAATCACAGGATATTCGTGTTATCATGCTTAATTCATTCTGATTTGGATTTTAATTAGTGACTTATAATTCAATTTCAATATTCATTTCAATTTGAAATTTGTTGTTTTTTTTTTGTAATTTTGGTGTTGTTTATAATGTTTTTATTAGATTTTCATAAAATGAATTTAGATTCATTGAAAACTGATTCAAATTTAATCTGGTATTAATTTTAAAAAAAAGTTAAAATTTTATTTTTAAATATATTTACAGGTATAAATATTCAAATTCAAGCAATTTCTACCTAGTATTTTATTTATTTCACAATTTGCGTGGGCCTAATCCACACTAATATTTTAAATTATTAAATTTGTGTTCGCTAAATTCATTCACGAGTTTAATTTAATTTAATTAGTGTCCAAGAAACGTAGGCTACACCCACACTAGCCCCAAACTTTGTGATGTAAAATGTGACCATATTGTGTAGGTTTAGCCCATGCAAAATGCATTCATGTTGCATAGATTTAACCCACTCAAAATACGTTCACATTGTTTAGTTTTAACCCACTCAAAATGCATCCATTTTTTATAGGTTTAGCCCACTCGAATTGCTTCCATTTTGCATAGGTTTAACCCACTTAAACTGCATCAGACATCCATGCTCTCAATATTTTTTACTTAGAATGGTAACCATCCATTGCATAACGTAGTAGCCACACTTATAGCCTCTCGTTTATTACACTACCATTCAATATAAATTAAAAGTTAATATTGATATTTTGATAAAGAATAAAAAAAGGAAGAAAAAAATTACAAACCTTTAGGTTCAACTATGTCAGCTTTTGATAATTTGCACTGGGTCAACCTTTGAGTGTGCTATATCCATGCCATGCCCTGATTATTAGAAAAAACCTTGTTAGTAGACGTTTAAGTATTTACGGATGAGCAACCACTGCCTTTGAAAGCCCAAGATTATGTGAGAAATTTTTGGGCCTCATATTTCGTTAATTATTATAACTCTAAGATAACTAATGAATAGTATAGCAGTTTGATAGATAGGAATATGTATTAGTGTTTGTAATACAATTATCAATATATATAATTTGCTTGTTTGAATGAATGTGTTTGGATTTATGTACTTGACTGAGATTTTGAATGAAGAGGTTAATTAAGGAGGGGAAACACATAAAATCGAATGAACTAAAAAAAGAAACTCTCATAATAGGCGGCGGTTTTGGGCCATAATTGTCGTCTATAACTCGACCATGTACAATATTAAGCACTCTCAGGTAAGGGATTAGATGGCGGTTATGGCCTAAACCGTCGTTTTTTCCCTTATTTGAGTATTCTATAGTCCTATTTTTTATAAGTTATACATTGTGGTTGGTCAAAAGAACCACTGTCGAGATGTGACTTATAAACGGAGATTGGGAACCAGTGTTTATTGCCCAATAATATAGACTACATGATGATAGACTACGGTAACCACGGTCTAATATCTAAAAAAATCATTGTCTAAGGACTTTTCTGCATTAGTGGATCCAATAATTGGTATCAGAGTCAATGTCATGAGTCTGATTCCTAGTGGAGTAATTCTTCAAGGACGATTATTGCAGGTTGTATAATTAATATCGTAACATAAGCCAGGTGAGCCAAACCACAATCAAAGAGTTTGACACTGTTTAAAAGGAAACTTTAAATAAGTGTATATACAGTCTAAGCACCCCTTACACTAGAGAATAAATTTGTGAATAATTCATTAATATTTTTTGCATTACTTCATTTCTATTTATAGATGTTCTAAAAAAAGTTGGTGTACTTTATGTGCTTTAATTATCCATTGTTTTAGTCTTTTACATAACATGTTTGTCTTTTCATTGATAGTTTTTGTTGTCATACTCAACATTCTTAATGTAGGACACCTTTCTCATTGCATTCCCCTCTATATTTTTTACAATACCAAATCGATCATATAAACTCACAGAGTAAGTCCACTATGAATAAATTATCAACAAGACGTGGGAGTCTACTAGCATGACTTTAAGATGTTCTAACATTTGTAAATGTGTCTTGTGATTTCAACATGTTAGTTTCATTTACTTCATATGTACTTATGTTTATAACATGTTTCATCTACTCTTTGAGTTGTGTATGTTCTCTTTAGCTTACATGTAAGCTACATATGTGATGCAAACCAGTCTTGAATTCCTTGCTTATTTTGGAATCTGAAATGTGTTATGTATTAAATGGAGGCAATGTGGAAGCTATATGGAGGTAGAAAGGTGAATTTGATGTGCGGAAGTAGAGATTTAGAAGAGGTGAGGCCAACTTCTAAAGAGTTATAGACTAGATACACAAATTGGTGCTAACATAGAGTGGACTTGAGTCAAGTGATACAATATTTTTGCATAAATTTCTTACTCAATTCATGTTGAATTTACAAAAGGTCTAGCACACTTATTTATGGTGTTAAAGACAACCAAGGTTCAAATTTTAACCCTAAAAACTCTCCATTCCTATGATGACAAATGGCTTCCTCTTATTGGAGCAAATCTTCTCAAATTAGAGGTTGACAAGTGACATTTTTTCATTGGAGGAAAATCCTCTCCATTGAGGAGATGACATGTGGACCTCCATGCCTTCCTTGCTTATGCTTAGATGGATTCCCCATGCTTCCCATGCCATGCTTGGACGTTCCATGCTTCCACTTAGTCACTACATGCTTCTTCTTTTTTTTATCCTAGATGGTTATTTAGGAACTCTAGATGGCCTAGGGTTGCATTGGGCCCAAGGAGGCCCAATTTAACCCAAGCTAAACTCTCTTTTCCTATTTACATCCTACTTTACTAGGCCTAATATATGACCCATGAAAATTAGCCAAAAAACAAGCCCAAATAAAACTTATACTACTCTATTCAATATTTAAAAGGTTAAGAATAAGAAAAAGACTATTCAATTATGAGTGCTCCTCTCTGATAAAGCTTCATCTTCTTTTATTATTTTAGCCAATGGTTTTTAGGTTGGATGATTTCCATCATTCTCTCCCTTTTGAGAATGATTTGTCCTTAAATCTGAATGATGCTCAATAACATCAACCTCTTGTTATTTGATTAACTGTTGTCTTCCGAGGTCAAGTACCAACCTACGGTAAACATAAAATAAAAGTGGGATAAGAAAATTAAGACGAATTTATTTAAAGAAAAAAAATAAGGAAATAAGGCCCTTTGTTATTTTTATAAAAGTTTTGTTGGGAAGAAATAAAGCCCTTTTCAGTAGTGTTTTTATTCACTCTGTTTTTCATTGCTCAACCTGAGCAACAACATCTCAAAGTGTTGTTTTGTGAATTTTTAGAAGAAGAGCTAGCATAATGATTTAAAGGAAAAGGAGAGTTCAAAGTATTACAATCCCCCTTTAAACATTCTTTAACAACTAGGCTTGTAGGGGATATTATAAGATACTCCTCGTCCTTTCTAGATTCCTCTTCTTCTTCATTTCCAAACAACCCTTCATATGGCTTTTCTGTCGAGGAAAATTTTATATCTATATTTGGTTAAGCTCCAAACATAGATTTTTCTTCAAGCACATCCTCACAAGGGTTTTTCATAGAAAATAAAATGTTATCAATATTTGGTTCAGCTCCAGACAAAGATTTTTTGTTCTTTCCTTTTCTATTTTCTTTTCTCTCTCATCTCTTTCTTTTTGTTCTTTATCTTCTTTCTTTCTCATAAGAACTAATACTTTTTTTCTCTAAACTCTATCTCTCTTCTTATAAATTCTTTTTTTCCTTCTATAAATTTGCTTCCTATTTTTACAAGCTCTTTCATTTCTTCTTTAATATCTTATTAATTTTTTCATATGAAGGCAGAACAAATTTTCTTCTCATACAAACCTTCAATTCATTCCAATTCTAACATCATTTTGTGTTTGTTTCAACCAAGACATGGCATGTTCTTGGAAATTTAAGGTAGCCATGGATATTCTTCTACATTCATTCACTTGGTGGTTTTCAAAAATTTAATCAACCTTTGTCTCCCATTCTAAATATGCCACAACGTTTTTGTTTCCATCAAAAGAAGGGAGGCATACTTCAGGCTCTGTAGAATAAGGGGGACTTTTAGCATTACGATAATGTTTAAGGGGTGGTTTATAGGAATGTATATAGTAAGGATTACTACACACCTCTTTTTCTCTGTGAGAGTAAGGGTCCTATAATTTAGTCAATATAGTGACTAATTATTTTTTAACTCTAAAATTATTTTCTATTTAATGATTTTCTAGTAGTATATCTCTTAACCAATGATTTTGAGGCTAGATAGTTTTCATCAATATGAGAATTTTAACTTGCCTTCATTTAGTGTTTCTATTGACTTTGTCTACTTTTTGAGTCCGCAAGGCACTTCATGTAAATTGTGTCCATTCTTCTTTGAGACCACAACTATGCTTTTTATGCATTTGTCTAACGCTGTGTTAAACTTTGTTCAGTTTTTTAGTCTTATAAACTTATATAACATGTTTTATACTAAATAGTATGGTTAGACAAAAAAAATGGTATTATTTATTACCATCAAAATCATTGATGTGTATGCTAATACTCTCAAACTTAAAACTTGAGTCTAATTATACAAAAATTATCATATCACGTAAATTATTTTTATCTTAAATTCCATTACCCATGTATAATAATGTAAAGGTTATGCATTAATTTTATTGAGTCGTTACACTTACTCTTTAATTTGTATCCAACTAAATCATATTCACAAATTTCAATAAAATTGTTTCCTAATTGTTTTCATTTAAAACATTATGAAGTTGAATAAGTTGAAATTGATTTTCATTATTTTAATTCAAAAATATTTCCTAATTGTTTTTCATTTAAAACAGTGATCCTCACTACAAAATAACCATTCGTGATAGTCATTATGAAAATCAATTATTTGATTTTTTTTTTGTCCAACTTCTTGGGCTTCCATTTCCAATAAATGGAAATTGATGCACATCTCAACCAAATTGTTCTTGTATACATTAGACAAGCTAGTCAATTCCTCGTTTGATATGAGAATAATAAGCCCATCAACATTCATCACTATTCTATCGAAATACTCTTTTGTAGAGCACAAACACAATTCACTGGATCGAATAACCAAATTAACATAAACGAACATGCAGAAACTATGAATGAGAAAGTAAGTATAACAAAGTACAAAAATCACACAAACAATTTTATGTGGTTCAATTGTTAAACAAGTCTATATCCACGAATAGAGTTTTACTATGAGTATTCTTAGATATTACAACACAAAGTTTCTCTCTAAACCTCACAACATAACTCTCAACTCTTATGTTAAAGATAATTGTCCAGTTCATCTTCATGAGTACAAGACATAAAATTAATTGCCTTACAACTTCACACTATGTGTTTTTCTCATACAAATCAACCACATATACAGGGAAACTAAATAAAACAAGCAGAAGAGTCAAACCATCAATTCTTCACAAACGCTAATACCCATTAGACGATGATACCCATTAGATGATCTTGAACCACTTGGACGATGGAACATCTGGACAATCTAGGAACATGAAACTTAGATTTTAACTTAACCAAACTTCACATAGTTTTAACATATCTTGTAAAAAAAGAATATATATATATATATATATATATATATATATATATATATGGGAGTCTAAATTCAAGAGGGGTGAATTGTACTTAGGATAATTTTCGCAAAAACAACTTTATGCAATCCTGACAGGAAAACAATTCATTGTTTTATGGAATAACAGATTGAAATTTTCCTAGCAGGAGGTAATTTGAGAAAAACAACTTATTGTAGAGAGATACAACTAATTATATTATATTTTTAACTTTAGTTTTTCTAATCTAAACGACACATTCACTTACACGGTAGCAGTTTTGATTTCAAATTTCAAATAAAAGATTTTAATATATTCTAATACTTGATAACCAATTAAAACTTTCATTTTAATGTGGCAAGAAAGATTCCAACCTTGAAACACTTTTCAGTTACTTAGTTCCTTAAGCAAATTTAGTAACTTTTAGGGATTGTATTATCAAAACACTGGAAAAACAAATACTGCACTAAAAACAAGTGGTTGATCTTTGAAACAAGAGATTACTTTTTACACCAGTTCTTACAAATTTTCCAGAACATCAAAACAATGAATATGAAAGCAGAAAAACGCTCAAAGATTTTATACCGCTTCACTCAGAATTGAGCTACATTCTATCCCATCTCACACTAAGATGGATTTCACTATATCAAAAGAATCTTTTACAAAGATTTGTCAAGAACAACTCTTGAACCCTACAAGAGTTGCAAGCACACACTGAAAAACACTATTCCAACCAAGCTTATGGTTGAAGAAACCCTATCTTAGAAGCACACTAACATAACTTTAGAAAATAGAAGAAGTATGAAACAAATACACCTTATTTCCAGACTTAGGAGACACAACCAGGGACCTCCAAACTACAAAACATTTATGAATCCCTTAATCTCAAGCTAATGATAAAAATAAAGCACAAGGAACTCACAAAGTTTCAAAGGAACTCTCCAAAAGTCAAATTTCCTAAAAGAACTTCTCAAGCTTTTTGAAAACAGTAAGAATGTGTGTATTCAAGCGATGTTTTGATCAAAAAAACCATTCTCCCTTTTATAGAATTCAAAACAGAACTAGATTTGAAAAACAATTTTAAATTTGTTAGGAAAACAACATATTGAAAACTAAAATAACTGGTTGAAATAATGAAATACACTAAGTAGAATCAAAACAAACAAAAAAATAGAGGTTTAAAACTGAATGTGGAAACAAAACAGACTTTTTGAAACAAAACAAAATTTTGGTAACAACACAAACTTCAAACAACTTCACATCAGAAAACATTTAGTCAATTGATTTTTTAAATAACCAATTGAAAAAGTTCCAGAGTGTGTAAAACAGAAATATTAACATGTTGAAAAAACTTTTAATAGATTGAAAAACCCGTGAGTAGTAAAAAATCAGTTTAACTCCTTTTTAACACACTTTGTGCTTTGACTCCTCATCATAGGCTTGAGATAAGAGATAGATAATGACAATAAACAATAGTCTAATCTACCTTAGCAACTTAAACACTTTATGAGGCACCAAGTCTTCTCTTCAAGGCTTTTGGCAGCATCCACTTTTCTTCAAGGTTTATTGCTTCATCAAACATATATAGTTGGGTAGCTTTGAGATATCCAACAATATCCCCCTGTTTGATGGAGACAAATAACCATGCCTTGAAAAATGGTTTTGATTAGAATTCGTAACAATTGCAACACACAACACATCAAAGACAATACCAGCACACTTATTCTCCCCCTTTGTGTTCATCAAACAAAAACAATGAACAAGTGTTGTTTGAATGGATATATGAGTTCCATCAAACAGTTTATAAGCATAGAAAATAGTTTATAACAATGATCATACATGCTTTAAAAGGATAGAAAGTGTTAAAGTGCAAAACCAGCACTTAGTACAGTCTAGAAAATAAAAAGACAGTGATTAAAACAGTCCAGGAAATTACAAATAGTGCAGGGAAATAAACCAACTACGAGTAGGAACATTACACACTACTTCTCCTGATAGTACAACTCAGCTAGTTGCTCTTGGACCCCTTCAATTTGGTGATCAAGTTGCTAAAATCTGGCTTCAGCCATCTTATGATAAGCTCTTTGATCTGCAGAGATTATGTCCAGCCTGTTAAGCATAAGTCTTTCAAAACTTGACAAAGGTTCACCTCGGTTTATTAGTTCTTCATAGGAAATTAGAGCATTCATTGCATATTCTTGAGCATCTGCATTCATCTCAAAAGGAGGAACTTCTTCATGCATCTCATGAGTAGGAGCTTCATCATCCTGTTAGAATTTGAGGCCTTAAACAAGAGAGGGGTGAATTGTTTTTGAAAAGGTTTTTGCAAGGATTGAAGGTAGAGTGAAAGGTTATGAAGAATCAATCAATTAAATTTTTTTTCAACCAATAGAAAACTGTTTTTAAGTTTGATTCCAGAAAATCAACCAGTTGTTTTCACGAAACAACCAATTGTTTATACCAACGGATTTGAAAACAATGTTAAAACTGTTTAATGGGTGTAGGGATAGATAGATTCACACAACATGTTTATACTAGTTCACTCATAACCAAGAGCTAAATCCTAACCACTGAGAATTCACTATGTAATCAAACCTAGATTACAAAACACACACCAAAAGTGATGATCTTGAACCCCTCAAGAACACACACCACTTTTGACAAACAACACAGTTTCCAGAAACACCTAAAATTGCACCACACAAGAACACACAAAAATACAATGTTCAAGGAAGAAGGGGGAAAAAATACACCTGGGTAAATCAAAGCTTAAAGTTCAGAAGTACAAAACTCAATTCTATTTCACACACTTGAGATTATCCAAATCTTTTGAAATCTTGAAAACATTTTTTATTAATCTCTCATTCTTAATTAATGCAAAGGAGCGTATAACAACTTTTATATGCCACAATCAAATAGTCAAAGCAGTTAAGTCCAAAACCAAAAGTTGTTGGAATCAATTAAAACATATTAAAACCACTTAACAAAATTTTGTTAAGGTTTTCACAAAAAACAACTAGTTGATTTATCGAAACAACTAGTTCAATCTTTTTGACAGCAAAACCAAAAAAAAAAGTTAAGCTTTTCCAAGCCATTTTAAAAACCACTAAGTGTCAAACAACAGGTTGAATAGACTTTTCAAACGATTGAAATTTATACCCTTTTAGAAAACCCATATTTTCAAAAAGGTAAAGATTCAATTGACCTTGGATCATCTTAAGGAGTGAATTAACAAGCTTCAAACAACTAAACAACACACACACACACCCAACAACAAGGTCTTCAAGCTTTCCACTTAGATTTGGAGACATCAAAACATCTTGTTCAACACATTCATCTCTGGAGCTTCTTTTGCATCAACTTCTTCTGCTTCAGCATTTCCTACAACAACTGGATTTTCTTCAGCTGCATGACTTGATTCTGCATACTCAACATTGGGAACAACACTTGGTTTGTGAATCCATGCATCATACTTCTGGAAACCCATTTTCCTTAGGGTTGAGCAGTCAATTTCACTAAAAACTTTGATAGTCTCATTTCTTTCATTGTTCACATCCACTTCAAAGTAGTCAATGAGCTTTGAAATCAAGATGACATAGGGAAACTTATAGTCATAAAGTCTTCTAGACTTGAGCATGTGTTCCTTCATTATGTTGATCCAATTCACTTTGATTTTATTCACGATGCAGTACATCAAGATCAAATCCTCCTCATGTAGCATAGCATGATCGCTCCCCCTGGGTGTTGGTGCCATGCAATTATAAATGCTAAAAATCTAGGGGTTGGTATGAGTGTACCTACATGAAACCTGTTGAATGCATGTGATGGATCCTTTAAGCAAGATCAATAAAATTTCATCTTGTTGAATTCATTTATTTCAGCTATGTTTCCTCTGCCCACTTTAAACTTTAGAGGTGATCAACATCTTGATACCTTTCATACTAGAAACCAGATTCTTCCCTTCTAAGCTAAGGTTTGTGTAGAATATCTTGATTAGATCAGGATACACATTTCTTGTCATTTCAAGGAAAGGTTTTAGCCTTTGAAATTTCAATAATGCCCTTAATTCTTCTGGGTTTTTCTCCTTCATCCATGAGACATCCAACACTTTTGGGATGTTAATTTGTTTTCTGCTCATTTCATGCATGAAAGAAATCATTACTTCTTCATCTCTAGCAAACCAATTTTCCAGCACCCCAGCATTGTGGCAGATGGCTCTCGAGACCTTCTTTTCTTATGTGAGGAAGAGGCCATTTGATCAAGCTGTGAGAAAATAAAATGCAGAACATAAATGGGCTAGAAAGGCAGTGCAGAGATGGTGTTCACATACAATGCATGGCTGTGTTTTTATAGAGTTTCACAACATTTTAGGCAATCTGTTCAAAGGTGCAGTTTAACCAATTAAAATTGAACAAAAAGGTGAAAACAATCAATGGTTTTTTCAGTTTTTGTTTGACTAGAAAAAGTTGTGAAGAATTTGTTGTTCAATAATCAATTCCAAGGACACTCACGTGAAGGCATAGTCAAAGCAATCAAGGAATTTTCAGTTTCTCTTTCCTATTCACATATGCAGAACAAAAACATAAAAATAACCTATTAAACTAGCAAACAATCAATTAAAATATTACAGCAAAGAAGAAATAATCAATTGCACACTCACTAAGATTTTAGACTTAGAATAGATGGTAGATCACATTTAGTTTTTTTTTTTTTTACAGTTTAGCTAGTTCTCTATTTTTCAATTTATATAGTTTACAATTTTTTACCATTCAAGTTCTTCGTTTTATCTCTTCCCTGTCTCATGTTTCTTCTTCTACCCTTTATGTGTTATCTTCTTTTATGCTTTAAGATTATACAAATTTACATTTGGAAGGTGATTGAATTCTTGAAATGGATAACAACGAATATGAAACTATGTTAGACGATGTTTTGTTCAAGTTGTTTTCTTCTCTTGATTCGTTTTAGAATTCAGTTCTTAATTATGAATTGCTTTCTTTAAACATACAAACCAATTGGGTTTGTGTTTTCTTCATTAAATAAAGAATTCAAATTTGGGTTTTTTGCATTCAAGGATGAAGATAACTTGACCATGGTTTCTGTTTGATGTTTCACATTTGTCGAACAAAATTTTCTTCTATTTACTCCAATACCTTTTAATTTCCGTGTTTACATTTTATTTTATGCATTGAATTTCTTTCAACTTCAATTTTTTTCAATTGCAATTTAAATTCTAGTTATGCTTTGTTTTCTATTCCAAGTTCTTACAATTTTAGTTCATTAGATGGTCTATTTTTATATATACTTTTTGTTACAGTTTCCTTGTTTGTTTCTTCCTTTGGAAGAATTTTCAATTATTTCCTTTCAATTTCTGTTGTTTTCTGTTTCTTTCATTTACATTTATGCACTTTTACATTTTTTTCGTCTATAATTTGATTAGACTCTTAGATTTTCATTGCAAAATTAACAAATGATCTAGTAGATAATCATTGACTAGACAATTTAATAGTTACATTTAGTTTTTATAGTTCTTTAATTCGTCTGCATTTTGCTTGTTACCTTAAATTCATATTTTAGTTGTCAAAATTATCAAATGATGTAGTAGACAATTATTAACTAGACAATTTAATAGTTGCATTTAGTTTTTATAGTTATAGAATTTGTCTGTGTTTTGCTTGTTACTTTAAATTTTGATTTTATTTTTAATTCGTTTTTACTATGCATTACTAGAATCGTCTTGTACAATTTTATTTTAGCCATATGATAATACTTTGCTTTTGTTTCATCACTATAATTTCATTTTGTGTCCATTTTAATTTCAGTTTTTTTAATTACGTTTCTCATTTTCATTTACTTCTACACAATTCCATTTAATTTTCAATTTCTATACATAATTGGTGAACGATCTAATAGACGATTTCATAGATTACTTTGTTTTCTATTTCCATTTACTGTTATTGTTTTCGTCTTTATGTGTGATGTAATTTCTTGATTCAAAATTTCCCCAAATCTTAATTTGTTTAAGGAAAAGTAATGGAAATATATGGGATGCATATTTAGAGATTCAAACTAGGTTAGCCTTTGTATTACATTAAGTGTATTACATTAGGGAAACTTAGTTTTGTTTCAGAAACCATGTGACATTGGTTATAAACGAATCAACTTGTCTTCGATCTCAACTTCTTCAAGCATCGTGAAATCAAATCAAATCGGCTTCTCTATCCCTTGTACTACACTAAAACATAACATACCTAAGAAAGGAACTGATAAGAAAGCTTCATAATTTGCAACTTGGCATATTTTCATAATAGAAGAAAACAATACGCGCAATGTATACACTAAGAATAGAGGGAATTTGTCACACGGGATTCTAGAATGAATACTCGAGGGAATTCCTATGAATACGGGATTCTAGTGACATAATGGGAATTTGTCACATTTATGTGCTTTGTGTCTGCGAGGAGTTCTCACATGAAATTCTAATGGCATGTTATATGTCACTAGCTTCACCAGCACATATCCAAGAAGTTTTAGATCACACGTTTGATCTGTGTGATATGACGAGATGTGTTCCAAGTTATGCATTTTTCGCCCGAAATGGTCCTTGCATCATTGAGACTGAAGCTTTGTCAAAACTTGGCCTGAGCCATAATGGGATTGTCAACATGAATTCAGTCAATTCCGGAAAACTTCTTGCGGTATTGAGAGAGGGATGTACTTCTTGGCCACACATTTGTACTGTTACATAAATGAAGTAAGCAACCTAACTAAAAGGGGAAAACATGGCATGGTAATTCTGTTTGTGCTTAGGCAAATTACCTTGTGCTGACTGTATTTCTCTCGGATAGCGGGTAAATTAGAAGTATCGCTACTGCTGCAACAAAGGCGATGGAGATCTTTCACACAAGCACACAAATCAGAAGGCCGGTATTGTGCGTAATGCTGCAATATGGAATTCTGTTGCAAAACACAGAAATAGTAAGCCATCAAATCATACAAAACTTTCCCTGAATGCCGGTACATGTGGTTTAGAACATTGTGACGAGAAGCATACCCATGGTTTCTTTGAAGGGAAAAGTATAAATCTGGCAAGGAAAGTTGCTGAAGCAGCTATCAGTGATGGAGGATAACACAGCATGCTGTACTCCAAGAGCGACAATTCGGCAATAAAGTTGGTTAGGCACTCCAGTTGAAGTGAAGGTACCTGAGAAGTGGACAGGTAAAACCACCAAAAGGCCAATATTTTAGAAACGGAATCTTGAATAAGATTGAACAATAGTATTCTTTAATGCATATGTACAAGAGCAGTTCAAGCGCGAAAGATACCTCTTGGACATCATGAGCTGCTACATGAACAAATCGTCTGAAATTATATTACAAAAAAGAAAGAGTGAATATTAAAAGAGTGAATGTTTTCCTAATCTTAATCATCAATTACAATCGTTGGTAACTACCTATTACCTTAAGAAACATTTAACTGTTGGGGCTGTCATTTCGAACTTCAGATAATTCAAAACAGCAGATTCCATTCGTAAAAGCTGCATTTAAATATGATTTTGAGGAGATTTTCTCACTTCAAGTCATAGGAGAAACAAACTTAAAACAGTAATAGTTAACCAACAAATTCAATGCATACCTCTTCTTTTAAGTACGTATTATCAGTTATATAACAAAAATCCTCCACCTGTGGTGCACAAATCTCCTCATATTTACTGTCAACCAGAACCAAAACCCAAATTATTGTTCTATATGTTGATGCTAGCCTTGAGAGCCAAAAAAAAGTATAAAATGCATCTATTTAGAAAACATGAAAGTGATATATAATGCTCCCTTACGAGGCAATCATCATACAGGAAACACCAAGTAATTGCAATCTTTGTCTATTCATGGCCTTCCCTGAAAGATACCGATCAACGTAGTTCACTGTCAAATACAATGTATCAGGTACAAGGCGATACTCCTCAGCCACCTGCAATTGAAAAGTTGAAGTTTAGCATAATAAAAGGGGTTTGAGAACGAGATCTAACTTGAGCAAAGACTTTTCAAAGAATAAATTAGTCAAAGCCCTTTTGTATCATGACCACATCAATATTTTTTCTCTCCCTACAAATCACAAATTTCAAGACTCTAGACGTTTATTATGAAAAAAAATTACCTCAACAAGCCAGTCAATCAATATTGCACGCATGCTAACATTTATGTCATTCTGAATTCTCTCCATGAAGTCACTAGAAGGCCTTTTCTTTTCCTAAGTTTCCAGAAATTGGAAAACATCCGAAATCAGAATACTTAATATAAATTATCAATATGAATTGATATCAAACATTTGGCCAGTTAGTAGTGATGAAAGCATGAATAAGTCATTATATTCCATGTAGGAAGTAAGAAACACTAATCATTATTTTCACAATGAAAAAACGAAGTGTTACCTCAGATTCACGAAGGTTCTTGTAGATATCACAAGCATACGTTGCACAAAGCTGCGGATCCGAGTAAATGTTGTCAATATTGACAACCTTGCCCTCTCTTTCCAAATCAACAACTATTTCCCTACTATATGTGTTACCTGTAAACATATGAACATCACTACCTTAGATTGAAAATTTTAAATACTATACTTCACTTCAAATAAGCAAAAAATATCATAATCCAAATTTTGATTGACCATACAATTAAACTTAAATGTGACTTAGAGCAAAGGAAAATTGCAGTACTGCACAACCTTCTGTCTTGGAGGTATCACAAACGCTCAAATTGCTTGTCTTTCTCTGAATTGAATCAAAAGCTGAGACATCCCTGTTGTCCAGATATTCAACTTCATCAGGACTCTTGATAGAATAAGAAGAAGACAACGTTTCATCCAGAGAAACGGACCTCGCATCTGATTTACTAGGAGAAACATCAAAGGTGCTCTGAACCGGCACATAGACTCTGGCAACTGTGGGAGCAGCATCCTTCCTTCGTGGTAAACAATTAGCCTTTGGAAAAATAGTTGTGCTTGAGTTAATAGTCTTTAACTCACGTAAGTTGTTCCCACAAATTGTTGATCTTGTGATGCTACCGCTTATTGCTGGAGCCTCCTTCTTGGTCTTGGAAGCTTTAGTTGAACTTGAAACCTTGCATTAAAAAGTCCAGCTAAGCCATAGATAAAACAAAACCTTTGCAGCCAACTAACATATCTAAGCACCAAAGTTAAGCAGGGTTTTGTGATGCCAATTGAACGGTATTCAATAAAAAATGAGGACCTTTACGAATTATTAACGACTTAAGCATGTACTCCTAAAGTTTTCAACCTACTGAGAGAATCTGTTCCGACCTCAAGTTGGGCGTACCGGAACAGAATCCAAACTCCAGAACCTCTCACCTTACTGACTTAGAAAATTTTCAAATTTAAGAAAAAATAAGTGTTTTTCTTCAAATTTTTGCTTATAAAAATGAACTTTTCAGTCTCTTTACTTTTCATATATTCCTCAAATAAAATAATACATTCTTATCAGTGGTTCCCACCTCTTTATGTCCTTTCCACAGTAGAAAACAATTTTAAATTTTTCAAAAGAGGCTCTGGCCACAAATAACAAAAATTCAGCTGAAAAACCACACCGATCATAGAATTCTCATCACCAAAATCTCCAAAACTAAACTACAAATCTTCTTTTGAGCACAACGACAGAGACAACACAAAAAGAGATTAAGAACCTCGCGCGCAACTACAGTTCCACAAACCCTTCCACACAAATAACATTCTCCAGTAAGAAGAAGGCACCGATAATCCAATTTACAATGCATGACACAGCGTACTCTGATTCCAGAATGAAATGATTCAAAACAAAGCAAAAAATGTTTTAACAAATCCTAATAACGTTCCACGTTCCACAATCTCAGCGATTCATTACGGCAGAGAAATTAATGAAAAAATTAAAACAGTGAAACGATCATTACTGAAGAAGAGGAAGGCGCATTCCTCTGGTTGGTGATGTTGGCGAGCGGCGCTCTCTTAGCAGCCTTCCCGGACGACACGACGGCTGAATTTCGTTTGGCCAAAGACGACGCCGTATAGGAGGAAAACGACGAGCGACGATTCTGCGTCGACATTGGAATGTGTATGTATTGAGAGAGATATGATTTTTTGATTTATTATGAGTAAAAAGGATCTTCGTTTGATTCTTCTTATGGGCGCAGAATGCAGAGTAGGGAAACAGTGAAAGATGAAATTGGATAATTGTTGTTATTGTTAGGAGGGTAAATGGGTTGGTTCAAAATCCGAACAAATCTGAACCGTTTATTGGGCTAGGTATTCGTTGGGAGCGGGTTGGTCCCACCGATTTCAACTATTTCAAATTTTGTTATCACATGTGGCAAAGCTTTTCAAATATTTCTTTATGTATTGCCATTTTTCTCTAGTTACATGAAAACATATACACTCAGTTTAATCTTGTTACGTGTCTATATTTTTTGAATTTTTTTTCAAATTTTATTTTTAATCCATAATAAAAAATTAAAATCAATCTTCTTTTCTAAGACTGTTTAAAAATTGTTGAGACTAAAATTTAATTTAATGAAAAAATAGGGTTTAAGAAAACCTTTTTCTTTAATAAGATGAAAGGCTATAAAAACTTAACAAAAAATTATTTATGAAGTTACTTAATGACATGACAAGTTAACGGAATAACCTAATAGTAGGACCCTTATACCTTGACACTGTGCAGTAAATACATACTCTTAAAAAAAACAAAATAATATTTTAATTATTTTTATTTTTATTTTTAATTAAAAGTATTAAAATATTATTATAAAGGATTGTTGAATGTTGTTATTTACTGTTATAGTGTTAACAAAACATTTTCCTTGTAAGATGTAAGATATTGATAAAAAAAAATATTTAAAATTCAGATTGTTAAATTTTTTCTTTAAACATTAATAGTAGAATTTGAAAAAAAAATACTAATTAAATATATATTAAACTCTTTACCTTGTGTTTCCTTAGTGGAGTACTGATCATGATGAAGGAAGAGGAAAAATAGTGTTTGGATCAGACTATTTAAGAAAGAAAGTACAGATAAAAAAGTGAAATTGAGTATTTCACTTCCTCTCTTCTAAGTGCAATAATTCTCCAATAAAATTAAGTAAATTTTATGATTTTATCTCATTATCCTTGCACTCAATCACACAAAATATTTTCTCTGCATAATCAAATATTTAAAAATATATTTTAACTAATTAATTATTATTATCATATATAAAATATAATCGATATTATATATATTAACGAAAATACAGAGTTAATGCGTATGTGTATCACATTTTTTACTTTTTTTTTTATTATTATTATTATTATTATTATTACAAGCACTCTCGCATTCGCATTTTTTTTTTATCTTTACAACACATGTGACACCATTAAATAATCAACCAAAAATTCATCATCAATTGTTCAATCAACATTAATCATGAAAAATACAAAAGAAAAATATATAATGAAATATGTTTTTGTTTTTTTTTTGTATTGGACCCACAGAGAGACTTAAGTCAAATCTTTCTTATCTTTTACCACCATCGTCAATCACTTTCTCTCCATATCCTCCATCACCACCACTCCCTTATTTTTAACCCTCTCAATCAAATCCCAAAACGTAAGCATTTCGCTTGTTTGTTCTTCAACTAACTCCTCTCACTCCAACCTATGCACTTTTATCTAGTAGTTTTTTTCCTTTCAATTTTTTTATTTCATGAACAAAATCCTACTATTCTTTTTTTTCTTTAATAGTTCTATTATAAGTTTGATTAAATTGTTGTCTTCGTTTGTATTGTATGTCGTTATTTATGTCAGCACAATAATAACAATATTGTCATCATACAATGCCAAAGACATGCATAAATGAATAAAAAAATAAAAGTAAATTCAAACATTACATTTCGATTTTCTACTTTATAATTGAAAAAACAATACTTACTTGTTGGTTTCGTGGTTCTGAAAGAAAACTACGACTTCTCATATTTTGAATTTTGAATATGAAAATAGAAAACGAAAAAAAGTGTTTGATGGGATAAAAGTGAAGATGAACTAGATAAAAATGAAGATGAACTGGAGAAAAGATTCAATTGTGCAATGCTCCTTAGCAAGCTCAATGTTTAGTTTTGAATTTAAATTTTTTGAATTTAAACATTTTTTAATTTAAAAATAATGTTATGCATTCTGTTATCCTTTTGAAATATAAAATAAAAACTGCTCAAAATGACAAATATCTCCTCTCATATATTTTTAAAATAATAAAATAAAATATAAATAGAAAAATAAAATTAAAATAAATTAAAATAGCAGTTAAACAGGAGAATTCTCTTTATATATAAATATAATATATAAATTATATGTATATTATTATTATATGTATTTGTATCTTTTAAATATCAAATATCATTAAGTAAAGATAAGATGAAAACATTTTCTTTCGTCATCTATGAGTATCTACCTACAATTTTAATAATTAAGTTATAGTAAAAAATATATTAAAAATATTTAAATAATTATAATTATATTCAAGTAATAAGATCATCTGTTTCATTAATTGATTAAGAAAGAATAAAATTAACGTTTGGATCAGACTATTTAAGAAATGATGTACAGGTAAAAATTGAGTATTTCACTTTCTCTCTTCTAAGTGCAATAATTCTCGACTAAAATTAAGTAAATACTATGATTTTATCTCATTATCCTTGCACTCTTTCACACAAAATATTTTTTCTGCATAATCAAATATTAAAAAAAATATATTAACTAATTAATTATTATTATCATATATAAAATATAATCGATATTATATATATAATCGATTATACGGTTAAAACAAAAACTTAAGGGATAATCTATTATATATACATAATTCATTATATATATATATATATAATATAATATAAATAAAATCTCATTAAATAAATTTATATAATAAAAACATTTAATAATATAAACAAAAATAATTATTAATAATATAATTACTTATGATAAAAAAGTAAATTTATATAATAATAATATTATTATTTATAAAATAATATAAAAAATATTTTTTAATTCAATTTTATTTTATTAAATAAATTATTTTTATTTTTTAAATTGAAATATTTGATTGTATAATTATTATTATTTTAGAAATATTATTCTAATATTATCTTTTTTGTATAAAAAATTATTTTAGTATATTATAATTAGTTATAATGATTTTTAAACCTAACTCTACCTAGTGTCCAAATCCAAAATGGTTAAAGTGACTCCAAGCATAAAGTTTACACCCTTACTTTAATTCTAACCTATAAGATATTGATTGTTAATTATTTTTCAAATATCTTTTACAGTCTTTAGTATGAAAATAATACAATTTTTTTAATTAATTAAAATCTACACAGAAAAATTTATATTTCATATTTTATTATTCAAATAATTTTAAGATAATGTTACATTTTAAATTATTTTAAAAAAATAAAAATTTATTCATAATTATCACATCACTCATAAATTCAATAAAAAAAATTATTTTCCTCTCAAATTACTCTAAATCCACTCTCTTAAATCATCTTCTTCTTAATCCAAATACACAGTTTAATTTATTTCAAAAGAAAACCTAACATGGGATTGTTTTAATAATGTAGTGAGCATGTATTCATGGGTATTATTACTGATGTATTTGTATTCGTGAATCATGTTTTATCTTAAATATTTCTAGTTATATGCATAAGCTTACCGTTTAAATATTGTTTTAAAAATTCTTGAAATCTTTTAAATATTATTTGTACACTAAATAAGAACACATTAAGTTATCATATAACATATATAGATTATTTTAAGATACTCAATTCTAAGAATTAGCACTGACTTACAAATAATTGATTATTTGATATCATAATCAGTAACAGTATAAGTAGATTAATTAATTATCTTAAAATATAATTTATTATTTAATTATTGTTTAGAATATTGTTTGGAAAAATAATTAAATATTACTTAAAATAGCTGATTAAATAGTTTACGATAAATTTTCATATTAACACAATAATTTATTATTACATGTAATAATTAATTAGCTTTATTTTTTTAAGTATGCAAATGCAAGCAAGTTTTTTTTTAATTTTAAATGAAACACAATTTTAAGAGATTTTTTTTATTGCATTTTTACTTTAAAGAAGAGATCAATATTGCTCCAAGATTCAAAAGACAAGCATTATTTAACTCTTTTTTAGAAAAAGAGCTTTTGATAAAGATCATTCTTTTCATGTCGTTTAGGAGAATTTTCTTTGCACTTTATTATGTCACATACACATTACAAATGATATCTTTTCATCATTTTCTATACCTATTATATTTGGTACACCTAGGTTTGGTGTGAAAATGTAGTAGGTTTCTACACTAAAGTTTTTCTTTATAGTTCTTCAAGAAAGTATATGGTGTTGCATATGGCATGTGTGGTGTGTATATAACTTGGATTTTCAAGAATAATGGAACAATATAATAACCACAGACGCACGACGTTGTGGTGGAGTGTGCGGCGGTAGCAGTCGCACAACGGTGCAGAGTACAACGGTGGCAGACATGTGACGTGCAGTGTACGGCGACGGGATGCGCTGCAGATCTGTGGCGAGCAGTGTGTGGCGGTGGAAGACACGCCACGGTGCGCGGAGGTGGATGTTGGTGGTGTACGCTGGTGGTCCAGTGTGTGGCAGATTTGTGGTGGGTACCAACGTTGCGGTTCTTAGCGGTAGCTTGTTAGTCTTTGCGAATGGCAGAAGTTTTTACAGGTTTTCTGATCTCATTGGATTGTTTGATGGATCGAGAAGTGTCTCCCAATAAGAAAGCACCTGCTATGTCAGGTTAAAGGAAGATATTTGTTCAGGCTTTTGGGAAATGCATGTGACATTCCTTTGTCCCAACTACCTACTCCTTGTATTAAGAGAGACATGATTGATGTCCGGATTGATGAGACAGATTACTTGGTTGGTCTTGAGGATTTCAAGACTCATCTTCAAGGTCGGATTATTCTATCTAAGGGCGATAAATGTCTCACACACCTGGATTTAACTAAAAAGTTGCAACCGGTGTGGAAGACTCTTGGACCGTGGAAAACAATTCTTTTTGGGAAGGGTTTCTATGTGTTTGAGTTTGCTTCTTTAGAAGACATGCGATGGGCCTTTGGGATGGGTTCCTTGAAGTTATCTCCTGGTTTCTTGAGATTGTTTTCTTGGACAAAAGACTTTATTCAAGCCACCATGAAGAGTACCAAAACTCAAGTCTAGGTTAGAATCTACAATTTGCCTTTGGGGTATTGGAGACCAAGGGCGATATTTTCCATCATCAGGGGTCTTGGTACTCCTTTGAATTTGTATGATCATACTATGAGAAAGAATAGGGGTATGTTTGCTAGAGTGTTGGTGAATATTGATATGTTGTCCCCTATTCTCAATCACCTCTTGGTTGAACATCCAGACTTTGCTTTTGTAGCTGGTGTGGAATATGAATGACTCCCTCCATTTTGCTCTCACTGTAAGCTGATTGGGCATAAGCTTGCTCAGTGTCGGGTGATTCATGATCAGGTTCGTGTTCCTGAGCCTCAACATAAACCTTCTCAGAAGACAACTTCTGATGAACGGGAACGGGGGAGGACCGCGGCTCCTAAACAACATAAAGAGTATCAGAAGAAAGATCCGCAGTTGAAGCTCGTGGAAGGCCCCACTGATAAGTTGAAAATTGATGCTCCTGGCGGGACTAATGCAGGGTCACTCTTATGTCGCCTTGCTTCTGATAAAATAGGTGGAGGGTGTTAGAATATATGGCCTTAAACGAGAGGGGGGCTGAATTGTTTAAGAAAGATTTTCAGAAACTTTTAAGCTTAGAATGAAAATACTTCAAGAAAACCTTAATTAAAAAATCAGTTTTTCCAAAACATAAAGCAAAAGCACAATACTGGAAAAACAATCAATTGTTTTACCAAAACAATCGGTTGTTTATACCAGTTATCAAATAACAAAACTGAATTTAAAGAGATAGGGATAGAGAGATTGTACACAGTTGTTTATACTGGTTCACTCCAAACCCAGAGCTA
>Ga0123342_1001282_pt1 | contig 42155 bp, 40 predicted proteins | sample Turbeawhitnodule_FD_89960 | JGI IMG/M metagenome (GOLD analysis project Ga0123342, IMG submission 89960) | Root nodule microbial communities of legume samples collected from Mexico - Turtle bean Mexico white nodule | ecosystem: Host-associated > Plants > Roots > Nodule | place: Mexico: Nepantla...
ACTTACAACACAACCAAGAAAGTGACCTTGATCCCCTCAAGACACACACTTCTCTTGGCCAACACACCAACACTAAGAATGCCGATCTTGATCCCCTCAAGAACACACAACACTTCTCAGCAAACACACAAAGATTCTTGTTTTAACAAATACAAGGATTACACTTGTTACAGAAGCAATTCTGAAATCAATACAAGCAGAAATCCTATCTCACACTCTTTGATCAATCTCAATCTCTAAGCAATCTCAACTCTTTGAGAATCTCAAAAACTTGTGTAAAAACTTCTTCAACTCAAAACTGTTTTTTTAATATATTCAAAGATGTTGTTTGTTATCAAATCTTAACAAACTATTTATTGCATTTAAAGATTGGTCAAAGCATTAAGGACTGAAGCGTAAACAGTTAGAAAAACATTTAATGCTCAGTCAAAGCACAAACTATTTTTCTGTTATGGTACCAAAACAAACAATCGGTTGTTTCCACGAATCAATCGGTTGTTTTTGGTTTTAACAGCTCAACCATTTGAAAAACAGTTTTCAACCTTTTCTAAAAACTCCTAAGTATAAAACAATCGGTTGTTTCGACAAAACAATCGATTGTTTTTCACTTAGTTTGAAAAACACTTTTCTTTTTGAAAAGATTGAGAATGCCTATGCTTTGGATTCAATCAAGAGTGGATTACATAAACAATCTACCCTAGATCCTATCTAAGATAGCTTAGCAACAACAAGCACAACCTAGCCTTCAACAGCCTTCAAAGGGTTTGGATTCTTCAAAGCTTGAACACCACTTGGTTCAACTAAAACTATTGATATCATTTCGAAAGGAAAATCAAATTTTGAAGATGTGTTGGCATCCCAAACATGTGTATTTGGAAAATCTGGCTTGGGTTTCAACCCCCAAAGCAAACAAAGTGGATGCACAAAACCTTTTTCAACTTTCACTAAATAACAATCGGTTAAAAAGTCGAAACGACCGGTTGTTTGTTGTTTCTACTGCATGAAAAAGGGACACTCTGTTAAGTTCTGCAGAATCAGAAAGTTTTCTGTTCCTAAGGGTATTCTGAAATGGGTTCCTAAGGAGCCTAATGGTTCTTGGAAACACATTAACACTTATGGACCCAAATTCACAAGGGGACCAAATCTAGCAACTTGATTTTGTTTCTTTTTTAGGGTTGTGCGGAGAGAAAACAACACCTATGGTATCAAGATAGTGGCTATTCAAAACATATGACAAGTGATGCATCCTGGTTCATTAGCATCTCTCTCAAACAAGATGGACATGTAACCTACAGTGACAACAACACGGGAAAAATCCTTGGCAAAGGTACAATAGGTAATGAAAGTAGTTTTCTTATTCATGATGTGCTCTGTGTTGAAGGTTTGAAGCACAACTTGCTCAACATCAGTCAACTATGTGATAGAGGTTACCAAGTAACCTTTAGGACCAATTCATGCGAGATTCACTTACCTAATTCAAAGGATGTTCTTCTCATTGGTAAGAGATATAACAACATTTATCTGCTTGATATATCTAGTCATTCTTCAATAGGTTGTCTTCTATCAAAGCATGAGGAACCATGGCTTTGGCATAAGAGGTTTTCTCATATTCATATGAATCATTTAAATAAGCTTGTATCAAATGAATTTGTCTGTGGCTTACCCAAACTCAAATTCGAAAAAGAACATGTGTGTGAAGCATGTCAAAGGGGGAAACAAACTAGAAAATCTTTTAACTTGAAAAATTGTGTTTCAACTTCAAAACCCCTTGAACTTTTGCACATGGATCTTTTTGGTCGTTCTAGGACTATGAGTCTTGGAGGAAAGCTATATGCGCTTGTGGTTGTAGATGACTTTTCCAGGTACACTTGAAAACTTTTCCTACACACAAAGAAGGAAGCATATTCAGAATTTAAGAAGCTTGCAAGGAAACTTCAGAACACATGTTGCAGGAACATAGGAGCAATTAGGAGTGATCATGGAGGGGAGTTTCAAAATGAAAGGTTCACTAGCTTTTGCAACAAGTTAGGAATTTCTCATAACTTCTCTGACCAAGAACATCGCAACAGAATGGTGTGGTGGAGAGAAAGAACAAGTCTCTAGAGGAGCTTGCAAGGACCATCCTAAATGACTTTGCTCTACCGAAATGCTTCTGGGCTGATTTGTGAGCACTGCCTGCTACATGATGAATCGCGTGCTAATTCGGCCTATTCTTAAGAAAACTCCTTATGAGTTGCTGAATAGAAGAAAGCCAAACGTAAGCCACCTAAAAGTCTTCGGTTGTAAGTGTTATATCCTTAACAATGGCAAGGAAAGCTTAGGTATGTTTAATGCTAAATCCGATAAAGGTATCTTTCTTGGCTACTCTCTTAATAGCCATGCTTTTAGAGTCTTTAATAAAAAGCTTATGACTGTTGAGGAGTCTATTCATGTTATTTTTTATGAGACTAACAAGTGTGAACAAGCCGCAGCTAAGATTAATACATATGAGGATGATCAAAACATCTTTTTAAAGAATCTTGACAGCAACACAGAAATTCAACCGGTTGAACCCTCGAATCAACTGATTGAAAATCTACAGCAGGAGGATCTGCCAAAAGATTGAAAGATTCCGAATGATCTATCTATTGACAACATCATAGGTTAAATCCACAAAGGAGTTTCCACCAGAAGGAATATGGCAGATTTATGCAATCATACTGCATTCGTTTCAAAGATTGCACGTGTGAAGCTCTCAGGACAACAACAATACAGGAAGAGCTTAATCAGTTTGTAAGAAACGAAGTCTAGACTCTTGTTCCAAAAAACCAATCAAATGAATGTGATAGGTACCAAGTGGGTGTTCATAAACAAATCGGATGACTTAGGCATCATTACAAGAAACAAAGCTAGACTCGTTGCCAAAAGATACAATCAAGCTAAAGGAATCGATTATGATGAAACCTTCGCACCAGTGGCAAGGTTAGAAGCGATAAGATTGTTATTACCTTTTTCTTCTATGAGTGCTTTCAAATTATTTCAGATGGATGTGAAAAGTGCATTTCTCAATGGAATCGTGAATGAGGAGATCTATTTCTCACAACCACCTGGCTTTGAAGATCACAAGCATCCAGAGTATGTATACAAGCTTAAGAAAGCATTGTATGGCCTCAAACAAGCTCCGCGTCAATGGTATGAAAGGCTAAGTCTTTTTCTTTTATCTCATGAGTATGAAAGAGGAAAGGTAGATAAGACTTTGTTCATTAAGACAGCTGGAACTGATATTATCTTAGTACAAATATACGTAGATGATATTGTGTTTGGCTCTTCTAATGTAAAACTGTGAGAACTTTGTCAAAGCTATGCAGGGGGAGTTCAAAATGTCAATGATGGGAGAACTTTCATACTTCCTCGGTCTACAAGTTAAACAATCCAAATAAGGAATCTTTGTGTGCCAATCAAAGTATTGCAAAGACATTCTTAAGAAGTTCGAGATGGAAGCATGTAAAGCAACAACAACTCCTATGTCAACAAACTGCTATTTAGGAGCTGATGAAGCTGGACCAGAAGTTAATCAAACCATGTACATGGGTTTAATATGTTCTCTTCTTTATCTAACTACAAGCAGACCAAACATTATGTTCACTGTGTGTCTTTGTGCTAGATTCCAGTCCTGCCCCAAGGAATCACATCTCAAAGTTGCAAAGAGGATCCTGAAATATCTAAAAGGCACAATATCCATGGGCTTATGGCATCCCTCACTCTCTCCTATTCATTTGGTAGGTTTTTCTGACTCGGATTTTGCAGGTTGCAAATTAGATAGGAAGAGTACAAGTGGAACATGCCACTTACTTGGATCAAGCCTCATTTCATGGCATAGTAAGAAGCAAGCGTGTGTAGCTTTATCCATTGCTGAAGCTGAATATATAGCAGCTGGTAGCTGCTGTGCACAGATTCTATGGTTCAAACAACAGCTTGAAGATTTTGGATTAAAGATTAGCAAAATTCCTCTTCTATGTGACAACACAAGTGCCATTAACTTGACAAAGAATCAAGTCCAACACTCAAGGACAAAGCACATTGAAATAAGACACCACTTCATTCGTGATCATATAACCAATGGAGACTGTGAAATCAAGTTCGTTTCCATAGAGAGACAATTTGCTGATATCTTCACCGAACCTTTATCCAAGGACATGTTCTATTATCTACGAAATGAATTGGGAATTCTTGATATGCATGCTTTATTTTAGTTATATCTTCTTTTGATTTGTCTATTTGATGAGACAAATAGGGGGAGTAGAGTTGTTGAGAGCTGTAATGTTCTCAATTGTGTTAAACTGTTTCTTTTGGAGTTTTTAAAACTGTTGTTTCTGGTTTACAGTATTTTAATCAGTTATCTCTGTTATATAACCGATTGTTCTATGCAGCTCTGCTTATTTTGAAATCTAATATATTGTGTATATCTGTTTTGGATCAGACTATTCTGTGTTTGTTTAGTGATTGTAGAATTCAACAGATTCTAAACAATGAACATTCTTAAAAGTATCCCAAGGATTTGTCTCCATCAAATAGGTGGACATTGTTGAAGATGGGAAGCTTTGATGTATCCAATCCTCTTTGAAGCCTGAAGCTGTGTTGTGTTTTAGGTTTAGGTTTTGGTTTGGGGTTTAGAATCTTTGTAAGATGAGTCTTGATTCTCAAACAAAGCTTATTCCAATCTTTTTTAAAGATTTAAATGTTTTTCCATGCAAAAGGAAAAACAACTGATTAAAGTTTTGAGATAATCAGTTGTTTGTCACTTAGCTGGCAAAGGTGTTTTGAAACTATTATTTGAATCAGTTATATAACTGTCAAAACCATTCAATCGGTTAAAAATCATAGTTTTAACCGATTAAATGTATGTTTTAATAACAGTTTTTTGAAAACCTGTTTTAATTGATTTGGTTGTTCAAATCTGCCTTCAACGGTAGCTTATCAAGTAATATAAAACTAGTCCTCTTTCAAACGTGAAAAGATTGATGAAACAGAAAAGTTTGATACTCTGATTTGAGATTGATTTGAGAGATTACCAACTGTTTGTGAAAAGGTTTTTTACCAAGTGTTAGCAAGATTGCTTTTGAGCTTTGCTGTGATTCAAGAACTGATCAATAGGGTTTCTGGTGTACTGTGATTCCAGGTGTTTTCTATCCCTGTTTAGGTTCTTGTAATTGTTCATATTACACTCTGTAAAACTGTTGTAAAATCCTGTAAAGTCAGTGTGATTCTGGCTTGAGGTGTTGGTTGTACAAAGAGGGTGAGTAGGCTTTGTGGGATTCAAAGTCACCTCCTTATGTGGTGTGTGTAATCTCTGATTGGTTGCATAGTGAAATACTCAGTGGTTTGACTGAGGACTGGATGTAGCTCTTGGATAGAGTGAACTAGTATAAACTTTGTGCGCAATTCTCTCTATCTCTTCTCTCCATATCTGTTTGATATTTTCCGTTGTCATAAACAACCAGTTAAATCGTAATTTTAACCGATTAGAATTTTGTTATATGTTTCTGTTTGGTAATTTGATTGACTTGCTAAGTTGATTGTTAAAGTTTCATTCTAAGCCAAGTAATTATGAAAATCTTTTGTAAACAATTCACCCCCTGTTGTTATAGCCATCGATCCTAACACCTACAAATTGGCGGTAAAGCTTTTCGATAATTCAACCAGGATTTGTTGTTCAATAATGTCAAAATTCGATATTGAGAAATTTGATGGTAAAATCAACTTTGCTATTTGGCGAGTCCAGATTCTAGCTGTTCTCACTCAGAATGGTTTAAAGAAAGTTTCGACAGGTAAAATGATGAGGCCAACCACTATGATAGAGGAGCAGTGGGATGAGATGGATGAAAAGACATTGTCTGCAATCCATTTATGCTTGTCCCGTGAGGTGTTGCGTGAGGTCATCAACGAGAAAAATGCAGCAGACATATGGAGTAAATTGGAGTCTGTATCCATGATTAAAACTCTTGCAAACAAACTCCTGTTAAAGGAGCAACCACTACAAAAAATCCTATAAAAAGTGGCGGTTTATAAAAAAGATTATGTAATTGTATAAAACAGATTATAAAAAGTGGTGGTTAAATTTTATTTATTCAGAATTAAAATTACATCAGTTAAAAACACCACTACTTATGTATATTATGGCACCAAAATCTTCTTCAATGAATGTAATAAAATGATTCCTAGAGCTCACTGACAATGTATATCCAGATTTGGTGAAGGTATTTTACACAAACCTTGAATTTAATGGTGACTCACCTGTTGCACATGTAAAAGGTGTAGATATGGTCATCACAAGTGATGTATGGGCTATTGTGACTGGGCTAAAATCCTCTGGACCGAGGATCAATAGAGGAAACCTTGGAGTTGTTGAAGAGTTCAACAAAATACAGTTCTACAAAGGTTGTCTCAAGAATCCCCACTCCAAAGTGAGGAATTTTTCTGTTGGTGGATTAAAGCTTGATGAAAGTCTTGTAGCCTTTATTGTTTCATGGATTCTTACACCTAGGGGGAGCAATCACTCCACTCTCTCTGAAGAAGATCTCTTGTTGATCTACTGTATCATGAACAAAGTGAAGATCAATTGGATACACACAATCAAATAGCACATGCAAAAGTCCATGAGGTTATGTGATTTTCATTATCCCTATGCTATTTTGATCTCTAAGTTTCTTCATTATTTTGAAGTGAACATAGAAGGAGAGCTAGCTAAGGTAATCAAGCCCTCCATTGAGATCAATAGTGGATCCCTAAGTAAGATGGGATTTACTAAAATTGGTGGAAGATGGGTAAGCAAGGATGGTGACCAAGCTGGCCCATGTGGAACGAATGAAGGTGATGAACCAGCTACTGCAATTCAAGAGGATGATCAAAATGACACCAACATGAGAGAAAGGATGACTACAATGTCACCTTTTGAAAGGCTGATGATCAATCATATGGACACCTTTGCTGCGAATCAAAGGAACCTTTATGACATGTGTGAATTAAGGTTTAGCAACATGGATACACGCTTTTCAACACTGGATGAACAAATTCAAGAAGTCCAGAGACAGATTTTGGAACTACAATTTGAAAGGGAGGATAGTTCTTCATTCTAGTTCATTGCTTTCAATTTTTTTTCTCTCCTTATGTTCTTTTTAATCCTACCATTTGTCTATTTGATGAGACAAATAGGGGGAGAAGTATTGGTCTATAATGTTTAGCACTTATTTAGGTTTGAACATTGCTATTATAAACTGCTTTATCTGGTTTAAATTTGAAGTATGTTATTTTTTATATACATATTTTCAACCAATTATTCCTACGAAATAACCGAATGTTTATCTGTTCTGCACCTGTGTATGTGTGCTAGTTTCTCAATTGATTGACTGATATTCCTGTTTTGGAAATCACCAAGAGAGAATTGGTTTCTGGTGATTATTTGCTCTGAATTAGATTACCTTGTGTTTCTGTGTTTGTTCAATGAATGCAGGTTGAACAGATTCTAAACAAATAACATTCCTAAAAGCATCCCAGGGATTTGTCTCCATCAAATATGGGGAGATTGTTGAACATGGGAGCTTTGATGTGTCAAATCCACATGAAGCCTGAAGCTGTGCTGCTTTCTGGGTTTGGGTTTAGATTAGGATGTTTAGAATCTTCGTTAAGATTAGTCCCGAAGCCTATGCAAAGCTTGATCAAAACTGTTTTAAGAAACTAAGTGATTTTCCAAGAAAAGGGAAAACAACCGATTGATTTGTCAAAATAATTGGTTGTTTGTCACCTAGCTGGCTGGATGTTTTGAAACTGTTTTTTGAATCAGTTCTGCAACTGCCTGACTCATTCAACCGGTTAAATCGTGGTTTCAACCGGTTAAATGTGTGTTTTCAATACAGTTTTTTGAAAACTTGTTTTAACTGATTTTGCTGTTCAAAACTGCCTACAACGGCTACTTTTCAAAGGCTATAAATAAAGCTTTCACTCAAATCAATTTATATACAACAAATACAACAGATATTGATTCAGATTTGAGAAAGAGATTTGGTTTTAGAAAGAGTTTTCAAACAAAGCAAGATTACTTTTCAAGTTTTGCTGTGGTGACAAGTGCTAATCATAGGATCTTTGGTACTGTAATTCCAGGTGTTTTCTATCCTTGCTTAGTGTCTTGTAATTGTACTTTGTTCACATACTATTTGTTGTTGAAATCCTGTAAAGACAGAGGTTGTTTTGTCTTGAGGTGTTAAGTGTTGTAAAAGGGGTGAGTAGGCTTTGTGGGATTCAAAGTCAGCTCTTTGTGGTGTGTGTTGTAATCTGTGTTGATTGCTAGTGGAAACTCAGAGGATTGTCTGAGAATTGGATATAGCTCAGAGATTGAGTGAACCACTATAAAACCATTGTGTAAATCTCTCTTTCTCTCAAACCGTTTGATAATTCTGTTGCTATAAACAACCGATTAAAATGCAGTTTTAACTGGTTAAAATTTTGATATTTGTTTCTTTTGGATTGTTTGATTGTCTTCCTTAAGTGCTTATCTGAGTTGTTTGTTAAAGATTCATTCTAAACCAAGTATTTGAGAAAATCTTTTATAAAACAATTCACCCTCCCTCTTGTTTAAGCCATCATTTCTTACAAAGATTTGTTCTACCTTAGCAAAATAAGGAAGCAAAATAAGAACATGTTTATGAATACAATGGAATGATAATGGAAGGAAAAGATGAAGGAAAAAGAAGCTTATGAGAAATGGAATTTGAGAATTGCGCACGCCAATTGGACCCCTCAAGTGAGCCCAATTTATTTACAACATATTCTAAACATTAAGAAGACTAGCATGAAGAACTTTAGGTGCTCTGGTCCTTGTCCTATTCTCCCTCTGTGAGGTCTCTACTTTGAGATGACTTCTCATTGTGTAAATTAGAATCCTTGGGCATCTCCTTGTTGACTTGATTTGCATTACTGACTTAACCTTTTGGTCATCTTGGACCTCATGCACATTAAATATTTGTTCTACCTTAGCCTCCCATCCTAGGTAAATATTAGGGTCACCATCCCCACTAAAACTAGGTATTTTTACAAATGGTAAAGAACGCTTGGCCACATTTTGGCGCCTATCATCAACATGATGCATTCTCCATCCGTCCTCTTCTTCATGGCTACCATAGTTTTGGTAACTTCTTGATTCATGCATGGGATGATATCTTCTTCTTCTTTGGGATCTATCATAGGCCGCTTCTAGCCTTTGGAGTCTTTCCTCCATTTGCCTCATCTCTTCATCCTTTTGTGCTATAGTTCTTTTTTCCGTCGCCAATTCTCCCATAAGGAAAGCCTTTTGGAGAGATTAGGGTTTAGAATATTCTCCACTTGAAATATGAGCCATAAAACAAACAAAAACACAAGTGACAAACAATTAGAGAAAAGAAGTTAGTAAGAAATCACTAGCAAGGTTGCGCCCTTGTATAAGATCACTCAAAACACTTAAAACAAAAATATTCCTCCCTTAGCCAAGGTCTTTCTTGTGGATGAAAAGTTCTCAAATGAAAAAGGTCAAATCCTTCAACACTTGCTCAAAGTAAAATCACCATAAAACTTGAGGAAAAGAAAATAAAAGACAAATAAGAAAAGCTTAAACAAGAAAAGCTAAACCAACTTGAAAAAAGAGAATATGACACAACTTGAAAAGGAAGACAAACAAGAAAAGGCACACAAAAAGACTCTAAGATACTTACTAAACATTTAACAATGAAACTTTTTTGTTTATAAAAAATGCTAAACAAAAAGGATAAAAAACTCCACAAGGTTGAAAACACTTTGCCAATAAAGTTGAATCTATATTTTGAAAATGAATTTTCTTTGCAATTGAGACCTTTAGATGCGTTTCAAACTTTTCTTTGCTGTTTTTTTTATACTAATTTGAGTTATGGAAAGAAATTTCCATAGTGCGCATCATGCATAATTTTCAAAAACTTTCAATTTGAACCATTTTTTTTTTTGGATTCAATGTAATTAACACTTGAAATCATGTGTTTGGAACTTTAAATCTACTTCTACTAAAAACGAGTTTCTAATTACTTTTCAAAATTCAAAACTAAAAGCAAGTAAGTAGAATCAAAACAAGGACTCCTAGAACAATAATGAACATAAGACTCAAAGTAAAAGACAAGATCAACAACAGACAGAACAAGAAACATATGCAAAACGAAAAATGCTATGAATATTAAAATGGCCGAAATTATTTTTTTTTTGCAAGAATTAAATGGCTTGAAAATAAAAAGCAAGAAAATAATGACAAGAATTTAAAGGTACTTGAATTTAAAGAAAAGAAAGTAAAGGAACATGAATTTAAAGACAATAATTAAAGTTGCTAAAATGTAAAGAAATTGTAAAGTGCCAAATCAACTCAAGAAAATTAAGCATAAGAACCTAAGCTTTGATTACCACATGATGTAAGTTTATTTTAGCATTGTTCATTTTATGGTGTGACACTTTACTTAGATTGAGATTTTAAACAATTATGAGTGAAAACCTAAGGAAAATCCCCACTGGACATTAACTTAACCAAGTGGTTAAGTAGATGTGAAGCTTCGTTTCACAAAGGAAAAAGGAAAAGGAAATTATAAGGTGAAGATTGATGTGACCCAAAAGTACATGAAGATGACCAAGGATGTTATACTTGAAGGGTCATCTCAACAAGCAAATAAAGACTTCATCAATATAAGAAATGGACAAGGCCCAAAGCATTTGAAGTTCTTCTTATTCGTCTTCTCAAAATGAGGCACAAGCCCAATTAATATTTTTTTTTGTAATATCTTTAGAATAAATTTAAAATAGAACATAAAAAGGGAAGTATGAATAAGAGTATAGGACTTATGAAGAGTAGTACCAAAAGTCACTTTTTCGAAGGAGCATGAAACTTGTTGGGCGGCATTTTCATATGCCTTTGCCTTCCCATGCCTTTTCATATGACCATCCCTCTACACTATATAAATAGGTGTTTGGCTATTGTACACATAGCAATTGATATTGAATTTGAAAGAAAGGTTAATCTCCTCAAATTGAGTGGGTTTTTGTGAGAATTGTTCTCCTTCTCCTAGTCTTATCTTGTGGGTTTTTGGGAGTTCTCAAGTGGTGGCGTTCTTCACTCATCTTGGAGCCATTCATCTTCCAAGTGGCGTGACCATTCCCTTTTCTACAACCACATAAGTTTCTCCTTTCATCTTCTTCATCCATTTCCATTCCATATCAAAACTCTTAAACACGTTTTGTTCTTTGTTCTTGTTTTCCAAACGGTAGTTTGTTGTTAATCTTCATTTTAATCGGTGAGAATTACTTGTTTGTGATTCTAATCGGTTCATGTGTCCTTGGTTATGATATCAATCGGTTCATCTCCTTGTAATGGGTTTCTAATTATTTTGGTGTGTTTGTATCATAGTTTCAATTCGGTTTCTTATTCTTGTTTGTGTTCTTGAATTGCTTGAGAATCTTGATCCTAATTCTTGAAAGTGTTTATTCATGAATCATCTCCTAATCAACTCACATCATGTGGTATCAAGAGTTATGGTTGTGTTCAATTCTTTTTTTGAGTTGATTGGCACTTTAATTGGGGCTTTGTGTTAACTATTCAGTTTTTTGCTGTAATTGAGTCTTTCTTGCTGTTTAAATTTAGGATTGTTCATTTAGGTGACACTTTAAATTTAGAATTGAGATTTTTAAACAATTATGAGTGAAAACCTAAGGAAAATCCCCACTGGACATTAACTTAACCAAGTGGTTAAGTACATGTGAAGATTCATTTCACAAAGACAAAAGGAAAATACAATTATATGTGAAGATGATGACAAGATATGGTGCAGAATTACATAAGGAAAACAAGAGTAACATATAAAAACCGAATAGACATAATGAAGCAAAATAAGAACATGTTTATGAATAGAATGTGGAAGGAAAAGACGAAGGAAAAGGAAGCTTATGGGAAATGGAATTGAAAATGGTTGCACGCCACTTGGATGGTGAAATGACGACAAAATAAGTGAAGGATGCCGCCACTTGAGAGCTCTCAAAAGTCACAAGATAAGACTAAGACTAAGAAGACAAACCTCACTAATCATTCACACAAAAAAATGTGCAGAGTAACTTTTCTCTATGTCATTCAACTTCTAAAATACACTAGGTAGGCCTCCTATTTATAGGTGAAGGAGCCTTGGAGAATAAGCTAAAGGGGTAGGATGGGAAAAGGGAAAAACTGGGCAGCCTTAGGCTTGTTCTTCTAGAAACTAAGTCAAAATGCTTTCAAATGGGCTAGGAACAAGCTGAAAAGCTACCCACACCCCCTATTATGCTAAAGGTACCTTATTCAATCTTATATTTTCTATTTGGACTCCCAAAGTGAGCCCAATTATTTACAACATATTCTAATCTTTAAGAAGACTAGAAGGAAGAACTTTAGGTGCTCCGGTCCTTGTCCAATTCTCGCTCTGGTGAGGTCTCTACTTTGAGATGACTTCTCATTGTGTAAATTAGCATCCTTGGGCATCTCCTTGTTGACTTGATTCGCATCACTTACACAAGTTCTTCCATATGTCGTTTATATCCAGTCAAGGAGGCACGTCCAAAATGTAAACACAGAAAAAGATGTACGAAAGGAAAGTCAAGACGTTCGGTTTTCGAAAAAAAAAAGGTTTTCCAGTTTTATTTGCTCTCGGTCAAGGACTTATTACGCCTTATTCCTTGGGTGTTTTGATTTGAAATTTTTACCATACATTCCTTATTATGTGTACTGAGTTATCGCTTAGATTTGAGAGTCAAATTCGTTCCATAAGATTTGCAATAAATTTTTTATTCATTATTGCCACGACTAAAACGAACGTCCGTTTCTATGTGAAATTGTCCGATAATTTTCTAAGTGAATACTCTTCCGTTTGAGCTTAAATTTGCTGGGTTTCGCCCTAAATTATGTTGGGGTTGTTCCATAAGATTTCAACAAGAAATTCTTTTTGGAGAATGTTCCAGAAACTTCTTGCACTCCAAGGCATTCCTCTTTGCAGATTTGCAAAAATTTTCTCTAGTTTCTACAATTTTATTATGAGTTCATATTACGCTGAAAAGTTCCAAAAACACTTACACAGGTACTTTCATATGTCGTTTGTATCTAGTCAAGGAGGCACATCCAAAAAGAAAAAACAGAAAAATGTATAAGAAAGAAAAGCCAGGACCTTCAAGAGATTCTTTTGGAAAATAATCCAGAAATTTCTTGCACTCCCAAGGCACTCCTCTTTCCAGATTTGTGAAATTTTGTCATAGTTTCTGCAATTTTATTATCACTTCATATTATGCTGAAAAGTACCAAAAACACTTACATAAGTACTTTCATATGTCGTTTGTATGCAGTAAAGGAGGCACGTCCAAAAAGAAAACACAAAAAAAGATATAAGGAAGAAAAACCAGGACGTTCTGTTTTCGGAAAAACAAGTTTTCCAGTCTTGTTTTGCTCTCGGTCTGGGACTTATTACGCCTTATTCCTTGGGTCTTTTGATTTGAAATTTTTACAAGCATTCCTTATTGTATGTATTGAGTTGTGGCTGAGATTTAAGCCTCAAATTTGTTCCACAAGATTTGCAATAAATTTTTTTATTTATCATTGTCAAACTGAAAGGAAGGTTCGTTTCTGTGTGAAACTGTTTCATCATTTTCTAACTGATTACTCGTCAGTTTGAGCTGAAATTTGTCGCGTTTTGTGCCAAATTCTCTTGGGATTCTTCCATATGATTTCAACAAGAAATATTTTTCGAAAATTTTCCTGAAACTTTTTGCACTCCAAGGCGCTCCTCTTTCGAGATTTGTGAAATTTTGCCCTAGTTTCTGCAAATTTATTATGAGTTCTTATTATGCTGAAAAGATCCGAAAACACTTACACAAGTACTTTCATATGTCGTTTGTATGCAGTGAAGAAGGATTCACATCCAAGAAGAAAACACACAAAAAAAGATATAAGGAAGAAAAGCCAGAACGTTCAAGAGATTCTTTTTGGAAAATGTTTCAAAAACTTCTTGCACTCCAAGCCACTCGCTCCTCTTTCCAGATTTGCAAAATTTTCCCTAGTTTCTGCAATTTTATTGAGTTCATATTACGCTGAAAAGTTTTCGAAAACACTTGCACAAGTACATTCATATGTTGTTTGTATCCAGTCAAGGAGGAACGTCCAAAAATAAAACACAGAAAAAGATATAAGGAAGAAAAGCCAGGACGTTATCTTTTTCAAAAAAACAAGTTTTCTAGTTTTGTTTGCTCTCAGTCTGGGACTTATTACGCCTTATTTCTTGGGTGCTTAGATTTGAAATTTTTACCAGACTTTCCTCTTTGTGTGTATTGAGATGTGCCTGAGATTTGAGCCTCAAATTCGTTCCACGTGATTTTCAATGGATTTTTTCTTCATCATTGCCACGACTGAAGTGAAAGTTCGTTTTTGTGTGAAACTCTGTGATCATTTTCTAACTGAATACTCGTCCGTTTGGGCTAAAATTTGTCACATTTCGTCCAAAATTCTGTTGGGATTCTTCCATAACATTTCAACAAGAAATTATTTTTGGAAAATGTTCTAGAAAATCTCATCTTTGCTATAAGTTGTCCAGTTTCTCATCTGAATTGATTTTGTTTCTGTTATTGTTGATCGTATAAACTGCATACTAACCTTCTTTCTAGTTGGAACTGTCTATTGGTGATTAGGTGCAGGTAACAACAGACTAAGCAATGGCATCCTCTTCACACAGAAAGAAGAAGTCCAAAGAGCAACCTAACAGCAACCAAGGTATTCTGGAAAATTGGTTTGCTGGAGATTTTGCAGCTATGACAAGGTTCATACATGAGACAAGCAGGAAGCAAATCAATGTACCTAAGGTGTTGGAATTCTCATGGCTGAGAGAAGAAAATCTGACAGAAGCAAAAACTCTTCTCAAGCATCAAAAACTAAAAAGTTTTCTGGAGATGACTGGAAATGTTTATCCAGACCTAGTGAAGGTGTTCTATAGCAATCTTGAACAAGATGGTAAGAATCTTGTGTCCTATGTGAAAGGAGTAAAACTGAAAATCACTAGAGAAATCTGGAGCAGTGTTGATGGAATCAAATACTCAGGGCTGAAAGTGAGCAAAGGGAACACTACTGGAATACCAGGGTTCAACAAGATGCAATTCTATAGAAGCTGTGTGAGGAACCATACTGAACCAGTGGCTAGGTTTCATGCAGGTAGCTTGACTTTAATTCCAAGACTCTTAGCTCACATCATTGCTTGGCAGCTCACTCCTAGAGGAAGTAATCATGTTGTTCTTCATGAGGAAGACTTGATACTTCTATACTCCATAATGAATCAGCTTAAGGTAAATTGGGTGAGTACTATGGTAGAACACATGTTGAAATCCACAAGGCTCCCTGATTATCATTTTCCATATGCAATATTTGTGTCCAAACTAATTGATTACTTTGAAGTGGATACTACAAATGAAAGGAATGACACTATTAAAGCAACAAGTGAGATAGACAATTGTACACTCATGAAAATTGGATTTCATAAGGAGGATGATGGCTGGATTTTCAGAAGAAATGTTGCCCATAGAGTTGAGCATGAAGCCTCTAATCATGGAGATGGAGAGGAAGAGAATGCTACAATGTATAGGGAAGATGAAACTGTGCAGGCTGCAGAAGCATCATTCCATAGGATGCATCATTCATCATCTCACAGGGTTGAATCACCAGCTCAGCACATGGACGAATCACCAATCCATTCCTTCATGAATGAAGATGTTGCTGCCAAAAATTACAATGCATTGGTTGCATATCAAGCACTTGAATACAAAGGTGAACCTCTATCAATGTTCGAAAGACAGGTTCTGGACAGGTTGGACACACTCACAGATGATCAAAAGACATACTTTGAAATGACTCAAGCCAGGTTTCAACACTTAGACTATCAACTTGAAGGGGTCCAGAAGCAATTAGCTGAGCTTTACTACAAGCACATGTGATCCTTTCCAAATCTATTTCTGTTATGTCCTGTTGAACAATTTGGTTTCTAATTTTCTGCACTGGTTATGTTTGTTTTCTGGTTTGTAATAGAACTTTATGCTGGTTTTCTTTTGAACTATTATGTATGCTCCCATTCTGTTTGATGAATCCAAAGGGGGAGAAAAATAGCTTGATACAGGTTTTGTTAGTAGAAGAATAATTCATATAAGCTGCTGATGTGATTTTGCAGGGAGGTACAACAATACTTAATATGATATGTTATGTTTTAACATCTAAAAGCTCTTGTGCATTTTCTGGTATCTAGTGCTCTACAGGTTTTTGATCATGATATCTCTTCAAAGTTATGCAAAGCAAAGGGGATTTGTCTCCATCAAACAGGGGGAGATTGTTGAAGATGGAGGAATCTTCTTCTCTACTCAGTCCTTGTGTGTGTTTGATGAAGAAATAACTAGTTTGCTTTGAAGTTGTAATGGGTTTAGATGATCTTGTATTTAGGCTTGTGTATGTGTAAGGTTGCCTTTTGCTACATGACCTATCCTAGATGCCTAATCAAGCTTAGATCAAGCACATGAAATGGTTAAAAGTTTTTCAAAAAGCTTTTTAGAGTTTTCTCCAAAAATCAGGATACTACACAAAAATAAATCTGTTTGCTTGAAAAACAATAGATTTATTTTTGTTATGCTAAAAGGATTTTTGAAATTCTGTTAGAGCACCAAAGGTACAACTCGGTCAGTTATTTCAGTTAGCTGAGTTGGGAGTTTTCCTAAAATAAATCTGTTTGTTTTTAAACTAAATCTGTTGTTTTCATAACTGCTTTTCAACTGTTTTTTGAAAAGTAGTTAGAAACTGTTTTCTATATAAAGAAAATCTTCTCTCACATGAAAGGTTGTTGAGCAATCACGATTTTGACAGAGATTAAACACTTTTTGTGTGAGAAGAAGGATTGAATTGAGTTTTTGAAAGGTTTTCCAAAGGGATCTTCAAGTGTGCTTGTTCTAGGAAAACTTTGATCTTGGTGAAGGTGCTGGTGCAGTTCTGCAGCAATTGAACTACTGGTTTTGAGTTCTTGCATTTTCTTTCAGGTGTTATCTTTCCTTTATTCCTTCTTGTAAAAGGTGTAAGTGTTAGTCACTCTTTGATAGGGTTTCTTGGAGTGCAAGATGTGCTGAAATAGGGTTTTTCAGCTTAGGTTGTATGGTTCTTGTAGGGTTCAAGAACTATTGTGTATTGTAATTGATTGCAATTGGTTTTAGTGGATTCCACCTTGGAGTAAGGTGAAACTGGATGTAGCTCTTTATGAATGAACCAGTATAAATCGTGCTTGCATAAATCTTTTCATCCCTGCACTCGTTTCTGGTTTTTGTTTAATCTGTCAAGAACGAAATTTGTTTACTTCAAATTAAATTTGTTAATTATAGACTTAATAAAAATTGTTCTTCTTGATCTGGAAAAGTTCTTCAATCATAAACAAAGCTTTTGAATATAAGTTTGTAATTGGTGTAAGGACTAATAGTTTTCTTCATTAAAGCCTTGATAAAGATTCATTGTCTTTGAAGCCTTGTGTTGAATATTTGTGATTGTTCTTTTGGCATATTCTGTGTTCTTCAAAACTGTTAAAAGTGAACCAATCTGCTTTTTCCATATTTCACTGTTTGATCTCAATCCTAATCTGGATATGTTCTGTTTGTGTTAAAGTGTTGTGAAGAATCAATCTGTTCATTCTAAAATCAATCTGTTCTTTTTTCTCTGATAAACTTTAAAACAGTTTGTGTTTGCGAAAATTTTATAACTTCAATTCACCCCTCCCCTCTTGAACTTAGACACTAATAGACCCAACACGATCATTGCCTGAACTTAGCTGGTATTATCCATACTTAATCAAGGCTTCATGGTGAGAGAGTCTTCCAGTCAAAGGCAAGTCAAGGTAGAGAGTTGTGGGATATGACTTACCTTTGCCGTTTTCTTTGCATAATTGGGAGGTTACTTACCGTTCACAATTAATTGTTATCAAAGGGAGGTTACTTACCATTAATTGTATTTATTATTGTTATCTCCTGGAACCACTATATATACGGGCTTTCTTCAAGCAATGAAACACTACAAAAAAAAATAACAACACACACCTGTTTCCTCTCTCCTTTCATATACTCTCTATTTCTTCTCTTGGGTGCAAGTGTTTAACCTATATAGAGAGAATTTGTTTTAGGACTATTTATCTATTAGTATGAGAGGAATTCATTGTACTGTGGAAATTTTGGCTCTCTCGTCGATGATATTTTATCTCTATTTAAAGGGAGTTTTCACCTCAAAATTCCGGTATCGTTTTCATTTTTCTTAGTTACTTTAATTTCTCATAATCTATAGTTGAAATTATCACGCTTCCACACGATATCCCTACACATACATTACCAAGAGATGCCCTTTCGAGATGCTGTAATAGTGTATTTACATATTTTCATGTTATATTTAAATACGATAATATTGTGTTATAATAAGACTTATTATTATAATTACTATTACTTCTATGAGTAACTGAAATCAGTGAAAAAAGTTCAGTTGAATTTGTAGGGACGGAATTCGCATTTTAAAGAACACGAGTTATCTCAGTCTCGAAGTCAGAACTTTATATGGTTGCAAGTGTTGTGTTGTGACAGCAAGTGTTTGTCAAGTCTTGAAATTTGTCCTAATTCTGATAAATCGTCAAAATCCAAATGATCTGATTTTTTTTATTATTTTTTTTTTGTAAAATAAGAGAATATGGATAGATTATGGATAGAAATGATATACATAGATAAAAGGTGGTGGGGTCGGTGATTCTGCAAGAAAGCAAAGACTTGATAGGAATAAAAGACTATACGGGCCAAGCAGAAAGAGATAGTAGGCGTGCACCAACAGCAACTAGACCTTGGATTTTGCACCACTATTTCTCAAAAATCTCTTTCAACTTCTGCATTATTTGTTCAGGTACACTTCTCTTCGCAGTAACAATAAGTAGAATCTTATAACATAACAAAAGGTAGTAGCTTGTGTTGTGTGAGGGCCAAAGGCAAAACATGGAGGTGGATCAGATGCAGAGGCAGTACTTGAACTACACAAACTCCTTATTCTCGGAGGTAAGGAAGATAAACAGAGTGTGGAATAAATTCACAATTAATTCTGGGGTTGTTTTCAGTAGCTGATTTTCTGGATCTTGTTTTCTTACGTATGGTGAGAGAAGGGCTTTCTGGATGGTCAATTTCTACAACTTCAGCAGCTACAAGATGAGAACAACCCGGACTTTGTAGTTGAAGTTGTGTCTCTTTTCTTTGAAGATTCTGAGAGGCTTCTCAATGACCTTACCTTTTCTCTGTGAGTTTGCTACCATCTAACCCTCCCCTTAATGTTAATTAGTGGCTCAAGAAAAAAGTGCATGATCTTCCACCTTCTTGTGCAGAGAACAGAAAAGTATTGACTTCAAAAAAGTTGATGCTCATGTTCACCAGCTAAAGGGTAGCAGCTCAAGGTATTATCACTTTTCTATGGACCCAACCATAAGAATCTGAACCAAAAGAAACATGTTTTTGCAATTAAATTGTCTTTTTGTTTTGTAACACCTGTGTACTTGTTGATTCATGAAGAATTCGAGTAACATACTAACAGACTATGGATTTTAGATATTAGCCTTAGTAGAAAAAAGAGGTGGTGCCAATTCGGTTTCTGTTATAAACTTTGGCTGAGACAAATTTTCTGTCTGGCCACAGCATAGGGGCTCAGAGGGTAAAGAATTGTTGCATTGCTTTCCGCAACTTTTGTGAGGAACAGAACATAGACGCGTAAGATTTTTATTTTTGAATTTTTTTGACTCCTGAAGAATAGTACTAAAGTTTGAATAACATCAACAAGTTATAATTTCTAGCTTTAGTAACAATTTTGTATATTATAATTATTGCAGGTGCCTCAATTGTCTGCAACAAGTAAAGCAAGAGTACTGCCATGTCAAGAATAAGCTTGAAACATTGATCAGGGTAACGATAAGAAAAACTCTAGTTGAAGAACATTCTGTTTAATTCTGATTTGTAATTTATGTGTTTTTTTTTATTTGGTGCAGCTTGAGCAACAGATAGTGGCTGCTGGTGGGTCAATTCCAACCATGGAATTTAGTTTCTAAGGATGTGTGAATTTGTAGAGAAGGGAAATAAGAGTATTTTTGTGATCCACTTGTTTGGTGAAAATTCTCTTTAATGTCGTGTCTCTGATGAATGTAAGGGTTTTTCATAAACAGATATAAGTTCCTTTCTATCTAGTTTAACTGTTTGCACAACAAGGCCTCTTTTTTTTTGTTCTTGTCTACCTAGGGAGACAAATTTTGTGCATCAAATCTTACAATCGATATATTATTAAATGTTTAAATTCTTGAATCCACATTGATATTAAGAAAACAAAAGTGATTTCTATTAAAATATGGATTATAAATCTATATTTAACTTAATCTGATGGAATAAAAAAACACATTAAAAAGGTAAGTGGCAAATATATTGTCTTTTAATGGAACAGAATATAAACCTTATGAAACCCCTTAAATTGGTATAGACAAGTTAAACCAGTTTCAAGGGTGGAAGTGAGGTATTTTTTAGCAGTAAGTGGTTTTGTAGTTATTGTTGGTTACATTGTCTTTTGTTAGAGTTCCTTTGATTGATTTTATGCTAGTAAGAGGAGGTAAAGTGTTTGGAGTATTTGGGTGGGGCAAGATCCTAGATTAGTGACAAAGTTGTCATTACATGGAAAATGTAGCCTAAGTTATTAATAAGTTATTAGTTGGCACACATTGATTTGTGGGTTAAAAAATATAGTGGTTGAAGATTGTGCGGATATAAAGTTACTTTATTTTGGAATATGAAACTGGGTCAAGATAAGGGGAATCCTGAAAAGATATGATGCTTCACAGGTCAAATCACTCCAATCGTATTATCCGTGTCACACCTAATGGGGGAATAAATCATTTATACTAAGAATAAACATTGATTAATGGACAAAATCAGGATTTTTCATACAATCTTATTTTATAGTCGAAATTTTATTTTATAAAATTTAGTTAAATTTAAATTTTTTTTATATGATATTAAAATTATTTAAAGTTTGTCTTAATTAAAATTTATTCACCTTATCACGTTAGCAACTATGAGAACACTAGGCGAAGTTCTCATTAATCTTGAATTGAAGGAGAGAGATTTGGCAGTCATTTTCTACGATCTAGTTAAGTTTCGATAAACCTTTGATTTATTTTATTTTCATTGTTTGACATAGGTAAGTTATAATATATAAATAAATAAAAATTTCAGTTTATTAAACTGATTTAAAGAAGTTGAACTAGATTTAAATTGTACATGAGAAAATACTGAAGTAGCGATCTCTAATTTTATTTGTGAGGATGACTCCATCTTCTCCGCTGTTCTTCAAAGCTCGCTATCTTAGCTGACTGCTCCTCATTGCCAAGCTTGTTTGCAAACAAACTATGGTAAGCCTTGGCATCCACACTGCTTAAAATTCTGACTAATTTTCCACCTTTTTCATCCACCACAATTTTTCCATCACTTGATTCATTGCCATCAGCCAAGACTTTTATGGGCTTCTCCTCAAATTTTGGATCAAGACCTGAATAGCTATCACCCACGACAACTGCGCCTAGAATTTCTCCCAAGAAAGTGCCCTGCAAAGACAAAGGACTTAAACAGTGGAAACAACAACTAATCCTATCTAAGCTACTTTTGTCTAATGGAATTTCTTAACGTTTAATCAACATTTGGTTCCTACATCTCACCAACTTTTTGTCTTAATTTTGTACCTAAATCCTCAATATTGTAGTCTTTTACTAACAGTATTTTATGTTTAGTTCTTGCTCTAAAAACAGAAATAGACATATATTCCTACAGGAACTAAATAGGAACCACCGTGCTTCTTAAGGGGCATTCTGTTAAAATGATTCCAAAGTTGATCATTGTCCTTTTTGTGTCAAAAGTTTAGATGTGAAAGCTAGGAAGAAAAAAGGGTGTGGAGAGGAAGTTATACCATATGGTCATATATGCTATGAGATTGCTTTAAACGGAGTAGCCTTGACAGCAGACGCTCGGAAAACACAGCCTCTGGTGTTCTTGATGTCCCACGCAACTTGCCTATAATGTCTGAAAACGAACTTACTCTGCGCTGGGTATTGAGTGGAATGAGTGTGACGTTAACTTGTGATTCAAACACTGTCTTGGCTGCTAAAGGATCCAGGAACATGTTGAACTCAGCATATTGGTTGGAAGGAACTGAAAAAATATTTCCCTTGTCCATCACACTGCTGCTAATGTGTCCCCCAACTACATATACATCCTGCAACATTTTGGAATTGTTATTCCTTCCTATGCTATCAATAATCATCTGCGGGAACAATGTTAAATGCAGTATCAACTCTTTCCTTTTGGCTAATTTTATCAAAATGATCAGAATTTTTTTCTGGGGTTTACTCTCAAGCCACTTTGATAGCAGCTGATTGTTCTTTCTGGCATAAGTAACTGTTTAGTAGATAACAAATAAGATTAAGTAAGTTTTCAGTCTCTCGTATATTTTATTGAGTATTAAAAAAATTATATTTTTCAACGTTGAGTTCATACTATTTACTTTTTCTGTTAATTAGATTATATTAATGTTATTTTGTCCACCTTACTTGTCTCTAGGAATTAAGATATGTAAAGTTTTCTGATCAATATAAAATAATACTGCAATTAAAATAAAATAACATGTAATTTTTATTATTTTAGTTAAAAATATAATGAACAACATGTCACGATTATCTACATTAGTATAAATTCTTGATCAGGTAATAGGTGGAAGTTATCGCGAAACATGTTTTTCAATAAAAATAACAAAAATTACTTATTATTTATATTAATTATTAAACCTTAGATCTTGTAACAAGTAGAGATAAGAGAAGTAGGTAAGATTACTAGATAAGATAAGAAGTAAGTGTTAACTGAAACATGAAACGGGGAAACTAATAAATATATACTATAACTCACCTGAATTCTTGAGGTTATTTTCTTGACCGACAGAACCTTTGCCAGATTAGTCAAGGGTCCATTAGTCAATACTGTAATCTTAGAACCTGGTTTAGTATTTTGTAATACAGACTCCCAAACTTCCATGGCCAGGGGTTGTCTGAGTTCAGGGTGATCCGTATCCCGAGGAGCTCCAAACTTCACAGAGTTCTCTGCTGTATACCTGAAATGGTTCGTGTGTTAGACACCTCTACTTTCAATAGCAGCTTCCATTATTCCACTTGGCCTATATGATTTCACTAAGCTCTGATGCATTCTAATCCTGGTGAGCAATACGTAGAAAGCCATAAAAGTAACAGAAAGAAAATCACCTTCGTGGACTGCGTGGAAGATCACGAGCAAGACCATAAAGAGTGTCAGAGTCCAGTAACCCCCCACTTCCATGGGGAATGGCTTTTATGTACTTGCATTCCCAAACACCTCCAAATATTGGATCTGATTCATTCATTGCAAAAACATCTCCAAGACCAACTGGGATATCGTCACGACCCATCATGTGCAGTAAGTCATAGATCGAATCTATTGTTGCTGCATTAGTCCATCCAGTAGGGCTCACGATTATTGCCTGAGTGCAATTGCGTCTATATTTCAATATAATATTCAACATTTTAAGAATTTAAATTTGAGTTTAGAGTAGGAGACAAATTGAGATTGACGTGAAATCAACAATAAGTAAATCAAAGAAACAACAAACAAATGAAAAAATAAGAATACCTTAAGGTCGATTACTTGAACAGGCACTTTTAGGAGGTAAAATAGAGCTAGAAAATCTCCTGCACTCATGTCCATGTCAAACACAACAGCTTTTCCCAGTGTTTTATTTTGAAAATTTGGCTTGTAAGTTACTTCTTTGTAATAAGGAAACTGTGTGGTGAAGTTGAACCTCCCTGAATTTTGTGGATGATTTAGAACCTTTCACCCCACACAAGACAAAAAATCAGATTCATCTACATTTGTCATTTTAAGAATTCGTTCATATAGTCAGAGCACATATAATTAGTATTTAGATTTCCTTATATGCCATGATAAAAGAGTGTACTTCATAAATCTTGAAAGAAGTTTGAGCAATTAATATAGTGAAAAAAGTAAACATACATTCAAGAAGCTTATGAAATATTCTCTGTCAAGTGTGCTCCTAACATCCTTGTTTGGCTTTGCTTTTGTGGCAACAAGTACCCTCACTGAGTCTGGACCACTTACCTCTTCTGTGTAACCATCCTGTATATAGAACATGTTGCAGCACATAACACGTTATAACATTTACTATATGTACGTGGGAAAGTGTAGGTAACAAATTAAAGTTGCAATCTAAAAGGGAAAGTAACAATTACCTGGCATCTCCCTTTCCCATTTTTCACAAAGCAAAGTGGATCTCTAAGTCCTTGCTGAATATGACCACTATGAACCCCACCTTTTTCTAGATTGAACTTAGGAACTCTTGGGCCATCAAAGAAAGGGTTAGAGCCATCAGATACCCCATAAGGTTTGTTTGAAGTGATTACAGTTATGTTCATATACTCCATTTCAGCAAATTCATTTTCTCCATTATGGTTATTGGGTTTACTCATGGTTGAGACGGCTATACCAGCTGCAAAAGAGTCCCACATAAAATAACTCTGCCAACAATGAATTGGTATTAGTATGAATATTAGGTACTTTGCAGAAAACAAAGTGGATGTTAAATTGTTAACAACAGAAAATAATAGCCATGCATTGCTTCATTAAGAAATTACCGAATAGAATTCGTTGTCAAACCAAGTATCACGAGCAATTTTCAAGGATTTGAAACAGTACTGAGCCTCGTATGTGTCTTGGCTCTTTTCAAATTCATCAAAGAACTCTTTATTGATGGGGATTGTGTTTGTTGCATCCAGAGGAACAAGAGTGACAGGAATTCCAGAATGAATCACCTAAACAGCCAGATATTATCTGGTCATCAATACTTTGTGACTTGAATCAACTAAATAAACGTTATATAATCCTCCCCCAGAAAAAGAAGATACTACTTCTAACTTCTTTATGAAAATGTTGAAATAAATTTTTGAGTTTTTTACATTTTAAGACTATATAAATTTCTAAAACATGTTTTAAATTATAAAAACAAATCTTAGAAATAAGAAAAAAATATAGGTTGACGTCTTTGTCTTCCTTAATTCACTTTACAATCTAATATATTATTATTTTATTTTCAAATTTTGTTTATACTATTATTTTTTAAATAAAAGAGGTTGTAAAATAGTAGAGAGAGAAAAAAAGGAGTTGGCCTATCCATAAAACCATTTTTCCCAAGAAAGAGCATCAAGTTTATTTGGTATCATGGGTAGTGTATGCCAAGGACTGAACTAGGGTAAAAGGTTGTTGAGTTTTGAGGAGCTTTTAAGTTTTATTGACTTGTGTCAGAGGTTGAGAGGTTGTATGGTAATGGGCCGAGTCTAGTAGTGCTTGTGGGCGGATCATTCTCGATCATAATATTTATGAGTGATTGGACGGAGATCATGGTAATTGACAGACACGCGGGATCAAAATTATTTTGACTTAATGCGACTAGGAAACAAAAAGGAACGACCCGACATAAAAGACAACATATATCGATCATCAAGATACAACATTCTCTAGGGCTAGAAACCTCTGTTTCTGGAACAATTGTATGCTCTAGTAAAGAGACATCTCTCTTGACTGGAACATTTGGCACCCACCGTGGAGTAGGTAAAATAATCTTGCACCATATAAATTTTCTTGATCACAATGAGGACAAATCGATGCAATGCGACAGAAGATAGCAATGGAGGAACATCAGATGCAATGCAGACACTGACAGAAATGATGGAGACGATGAGAAAGCAGAATGACAAACGCCTGGAGGAGGTTAGGAGGGAGTAGGAGGAGTTAAGAAGGGAAAGTGCCAAACAAGGCAAATGCTGGAAGAATCCTTAAGGGTTCAGGACCAATTTCGTAGGAGGAACAAGGAGCTTCAACAGCATATAGATTAACAAATGATGAGCCCCCAAGTGGAGGGAGCAAGTTGAACCAAATTTCCATTCCAACCGTTCGTGGAGGAAATTTTTAGGGAACCTAATCCAACCGGATATGTTTTTCCAAAAATAGGGTCTTTGGAGGGAAAACAAGACCCCAATGCTCATCTAAAAGCTTTTAGGACCCAAATGTTGATTTGCAGATGATCTGATGCCATAAAATGCAAAATGTTTGCAAGCACGTTGGTAGGAACTACTCTAGACTAGTTCAACAGTTCGCCAGGAAGGTCGATAACCTTTTTGGAGGTTTTTATTCAAGTTGTTTATCCCTCACTTTACGATAAATAAAGCAAAACCGTTAGAGGTTGCAAACCTTTTTTAGGTGAAACAAATGAAAAAGGAATCCATCAACCAATTCCTAAGTTGTTTTAGCGAAATAATCGTACAAATTCCACAACCTAATGAAAAAATGTTTGTATAGGCATTTAAAACGGGCTTCCGTCGAGAACATTTGGTGAATTATTGGTACAAAGAAGGCCAAAAGATATGGCGATAGTAAAATTTAGAGCGGCTTCGCATATTAAGGCAGAGGAGTTTACAATTAAGAAAAAATAAGAGGAGAAAAAAGATGAAGGCATGATTACGGGAGTAAAGGGTGTACAGAGTAGAGGAGTACCATTCAGGAGTTACCGAAAAGATGATAGGAGGTCAATCGACCCTTATGATAGTTTTCGGGCAGACAATTGGACGGGAAGACAGAATGGATGGGAAGACAAGGTAAATGGATGGGAGGACAGGGCACGTGGATTTCACCTAAGATAACAATATTGCAAAAAGATATTGTCAATGACATTAATACGGGGGAAAAGGTTGATGTCAGAGAGGAAAGAAAGTGGATTTTGTCAATAGATGGAGCGCCGAATATTAAAGGAAGTGAAGTAGAGATAATTTTGGAGGGGTGATAAGTTTCAAATTTCATAAATATTTCATATTAAAATATAGGCCCTTATGAGTATTAATTGATGTACCGACCAGTCCTCGGACATCGACGACTGCTAGTAATGGTGGGTCACGTAAGCTGGGTCCCACAAATAGTACGAGTTAATGTATCGACCTCCAGCAACAAAAGAAGGTTGATGAGTCATCGGACATCGATCCTCGGCAATAGAACAAGGCCGATGTGACATCGGGCATCGGCAGTTTGAACAGCTAAGTTGGGCCATGAAGAGTGGGCCCTGGGAGACACACCAGTTATCAGTAAAACGCCTAGAGGTAGGGGGAAGCCTGAGTCACGAAGTACCCATGCATGTGGTGTGGATAGTGCATCTGGGCGCGACACAAGTAAAGATTCTTGGAAGGCACTAATGCCCGTTAAGGTTAGGGTTTCCAAGGGAAGTTGCATGCATGACACGTGAATACTTAGGGCACCCCCAGAACAGATGGCCCCGGAGATTTGGTGCACAAGTTGGTACCCAGGTGACCATTTTGTTAGTGGTTGCACTCCAGTAAGGGGAGCCTTATGCGCTAGATTACACTAAGATTGGGTAATAGCGGCATGAGGGCATTCCTCCAAAAACCCTAAATGCGGGTAACGGAACAAAAGAAACCCTAGACTATATAAAGGGTAGTAAGAAAATCCACAAGGTACGCAGTTTCTAAGATTAGAACTATTACACAGCATATTGTTTCTCTACCCCAGGATTGACTTGAGCGTCGGAGTGCAAACGGCCTCTAAGGCGCCCCCTTTGTCTTCGCATGTACAGAGTGCTTCGATCCAAGAAAGCGCAAACCTAGGAAGAGACAGGCGGGCGTGAGATCGTCGTTAGAGTCAACCGGCAAGAACAATTGATAAAATAAGTACAAAATAACCCTAAATTTATGAATTTATACCTTTTTATATATTGTGTGATTTTAATTTAAATAAGAACGATTTATTCCTAAAATTGTGTTGATTTCAAGATTCTATAGAAGAATGGAGATAATTAGACAAAAGGAGAATATACGAAGCTAAAAAGAGAAAGTTGGAATGCACCAACATCACCAAAGTTGTCCAAACTCGTAAAAAGCCAATAGGCCATCAATGGATCTCACTCAAGCAAGCTCAATCTCGCTTGGGCGAGATTGCTCTAGTAAAGTTGGGCCTTTTTACGTTTTACTCGCCCAAGCAAGCCCATTAACGCCTAAGCGAGGAGTCACTTAAGCCCAAGCAAATTAGGTTAAATAGGAAGCTTGAGACACAACCCTAGTAATCATTGATTGAGAGGAAAACATCATTGAGGGAATTGTAATCAAATTGGGAGAATATAAGGTGTTAGAAAACCATAGATGAGGTAGTTGTCAAGGAGAAACATCCGGAATCTTCTTTACTTGTTCCCCATGCTTGTAGGCTAATTCTACCCTTTGGGGTTGGGAGTAATCTATTCAAACTCTTATATATTGAGGTAATATCTAAGCATAATATTTTGTTCTTGATTAGTGATTGGTATTATTGTTTTGTTTGTAATGCTTGGTTTTTCATGATCTTGAAACTTAGATTTGTCTAGAAAGTACTTCTATGGTTCTGACCCAAACGATAATGCTTAACATATTTGAATGTTAGGAATAGATTTGAAATATTAATTGTTCTCAACGTCTAATCCTAATGATAAATTGTTTTTATAAATATGTGAGGAATCGATATTTAGGAAACATCTTAATAATTTTATATGCGAGGAATCAATATAAATGATTTTTATATGAGCATCAATATCAATCAAATGACACAATATTGTCATGTTAATCAAAATACAAAAGAGTGAGAAAGATGAACATAATCCCTATTTTTCGAATTGAAGCAACAAGCTCTTTGACTTGTTTTCTTATTAATCATTGCCATCATAACAAATCTCAACAAACTTTTATTATTCTGTTTTATATTTAGTGAATCTTTTACTTGATTATTCTATTGATCCTTTTGGGTTTGATATTCGTCCTTAGGGACAAATTATTACTTCTAACAACGTGGTGCACTTGCTGTAGAAAAGTCATCAAGAGGTCTAATGGGGTTTTGGTAAAACAATCATTGAAATTTTCCTTTAGGGCGAGTAATAATCAGGCGAAGTATGAAGCTCTGTTGGCAGGGTTATTTTTGGCGAAAGACATTGAAGTTAGAAATTTGATTGTAAGGAGTGATTCACAACTGGTAATCGAGCAAGTAGCAGAGAACTTTCAGGCGAAAGACTCGCATTTGGTAAAATATCTTCCCAAAGTCCGTTTAGTAGTTGAAGCCTTTGAAGATTTTGATTTAGTATATGTCCCAAGGGACCAGAATTCTACAGCACATTTCCGGTCTAAATTTATGAGTACAAAGAAACTGAAACAATCGATCAGTAATTCAGGAGAATCTTGAATCTCCAAGTGTCACAGTGGACGAGGTAATGGAAATACAGATAGGAGCTGGATGGATGGATGTGTATTTGAAGTGGTTTCGAAGTGAACAAGAGCTAAATAATCCTCAAGAGGCAAGTATATTTCATAAGAATAAGGTAAGATATGTCCTAATTGATAATAAGTTGTTTAGGAAGGGTTTTTCGACACCTTTTTTTAGGTGTGTGGAAAGTCCACAAAAAGAAAGAATCGTGCAAGATGTACATGAGTGAGTTTGTGAAAGCCATATCGAGGGCGATCACTATCTACCAAAATTTTAAGGGTAAGTTTTTATTGGCCAACTTTGAGGGAGGATTGTCTGATGTATGTTAGGAAATGTAGCATGTGCCAAAGCCATGATGTTTTAATTAATGCACCCGATGAACTTTTGTATTCTATCATAACACCTTGGCCTTTTTATAGGTGGGGGATTGATATTCTCGACCCTTTTCCCGATCTCAGTGAGATAATTCAAATTCATTGTAGTAGCAATTGAATGTTTTACGAAGTGGGTGGAGGTTGAACCTCTAACTATGATAACAGTTGAAAATGTGTTAAAATTTATTTGAAAATCTATAATATGCAGGTTTGGTATACCGAAGGGGTTAGTTTCAGATAATGGAACACAATTTGCAAATAGAAAGCTTCGGGATATGTACGAGAGGACGGGAATCAAACATGTTTTTTCTTCAGTAGAATACCCTCAAACAAATGGATAAGTAGAGGCGGCAAACAAAATAATTTTGCAAGGATTGGAAAAGAAGGTAGGCAAGGCAAAGGCAAGATGGGTGTAATTTTTACCAGAAATAATGTGGTTGTATCATACTACGATCCAGTCAACAACTAAAGAAACCCCTTTCAGTTTGGATTGCAAATTTGATGCAATGCTACCTATTGATAATCCATGAAAATAGAATGGAAGGCGAGAAACAGATAATGCTAAAGACACAACTAAAGAACAAATAGAACGTAGAATTGGAAAGAAGCAAAGCGTACTTGAGAGCAGGTGAAGTTGAGACTAGCAAAGTGACTAAGGAAGAAGAAGGAAAGGTGCGAAGAAAAAAAGGGGGAAAGAGGAGAATGAAGGGGAAGAAGGAACGACATTTGAATCTAACCAGATAGAAGAAGACACGTGGAGGACAGAGGCATCACTTCACCATAATGACTGAAAGGATGTGGCAAAGATAATGATGAGGCACGGTTACCAATAAAACACTTTGAGGCTTCGAGGGAGAAGCTGAGAAGTTGTTTACACACAATAATGTCAGTAAAGATTTCATAATGGTCGTGGACTGGCCCATACAAGGTAAAAGGTTGAAGTTTTGAGCTTTTAAGTCTCATTAGCTTGCGCCAGAGGCTAAGGGATTGTATGGTCAAAGATCGACCCAAACAGGGTAAAGGGTTGTTGAGTTTTTAGGAGCTTTTAAGCCTCATTGGCTTGCGCTAGAGGCTGAGGGATTGTATGGTCATGGGTCTAGCCCGATAGTGCTTGTGGGTGTATCATTCCCGATCATAGTGTTTATGAGTGATGGAGCAGAGATCATGGTAATTGACAGATACGCGGATCATAGTTATTATGACTTAATGCGACTAGAAAACAAAAAAGAATGACCCAACATAAAAGACAGCAGATATCGATCATCAAGATACAACATTCTCTAGAATTAGAAACCATTGTTTCTAACTCAACTATATGTTATACTAAGGAAATATCTCTCTTCACTAGTAAACAATATTATATATAAAAAACTGATAATATATAATTATATTGATAGTAAACTAATTTGCTAAATTTAATTGTTTTTATTACAGTTAAGTAAAAGTCTTCTTAATAGCGATAAACTGTGTTAAATCTTGCATAAAATTTATAAAAGAAATTATCCTTTTTTGGATTCATATTTCACATTCATAGTAATATATAAAGAAATTTTTCTCTTCTGTGTATATTTTATATTCTTGTCTTATTCTTAATTATATTTTTAAATTTAAAATTAGTAATAAAAATAAATTATTCAAATACTAAAATTGAGAGCACACATTTAACATTATAACGTCTCATTATTTTTATACATAAGACAGGAAGTGTTTCTTTCCCCATATCATTATTAAAATTCTAATACTTTTATTATTAGCAGAATTATTTTTTCAAATGAAGATTACTTACATAATATCAATAAATAATCCTGATTTTCACAAAAAGTAAGAAAAATGATGATAAATAGTTAATAGAAAATAGCAGAATGTGTGTATATATATTTGAAGAATTGAGTGATTGCTAAGAAATAATGTTGTGTTAATGATGAATGAGTTTGAAGGAAGAAGTGTGTATCTGACCTGGTATGCTGCAAAAGGGTCTGAAAATATATTGAACTCTGCAAAAGGGTTAGTATTATAGTCTGTGAACATGTTCCCACGGTTACCACACTGGCGAGGGACGCAGGAAGATGAAGCATTCTTGGGGCAACAACCTGTTGGGTTGCTTGACCTTACACCTCCACCCATTATATAAATACGCTCCACGTTCTTCTTCAGCTGTGGGTTATTCATCAGGAAGATTCCAATGTTTGTGTGTGCTCCAATCATAAGCACTGTTATGGGACCATCAGATATTTTTTCAATCAACACTTCCTGTGCACTTGCTTGTTGCATTGAACTGTATTTTCTACTTCCCTAATTTCATCATAAATCATCATTAATCACGCTCTAAACACAATTAATCATGAAATAAGTAGAATTTCAATTTCATGCACCTGTGGTAGGAAAGCTTTCCTGATACCATAATTGGCATCAATGTCCAACCGCCCTCCAAGACCAATAGGAATGGCCCGCCTATACCTGCAGCCTCCTGCTGTTGTCATTCCCTGCTTCAAGAGAACAATAATACTTAAAGCAGATGCTCATAAATGTTTTTTTTCAATTAATATAATATAATTTTTTTCATTTTAAATATAAATTGTATTACTAAGAGATAATGTACACCTAATAGTATTCTAATATTTAGAAATCGAGGATAAAGGTAATTTTTACACACATTTTTTTTCTTAATCTTTTAAAATATTTTTAAAAGATAAAATCATAATTAAGTTATGAGTGACAAATAATATTTCAGATACTGTACCGACCAGTCCTCAGACATCGACGTCAGGGATCAACATCGGATCTCGCCAAGAGAGGGAGAGATCGAAAGTCGGAGGTCTGAACAACTATATTGGGCCACGTAAGATGGGCCCCAGAATTACACTAGTTACCAATTAAAACATCAGATATGAGAGGAAGCCCTAAGATACGAGGGATTCATGCAGGTGGTGTGTATAGCGCACTCAAGCGCGGCACGAGTAAATAGTCCGTAGAGATGCTAAGGCCCGTTAGGGTTAGGGTTTCCAAGGGAAGATTGCATGTATGGCACGTGAATACTTAGGGCACCCATAGAACAGATGACCCTAGAGATTTGGTGCACAAGTTGGAACCCAGGAGGCCATTCTGTTAGTCGTTGCACTCCAGTTAAGGGAAGTTCAATGTGTCAGATTACGCTAAGATTGTGTAATAGCGACGCAGGGACATTCTCCAAGGGACACTAGACACGGGTAACAGAACATAGGTAAACCCTAGTTTCAACCTATATAAAGGGGACTAAGAACCCTAGCAAGGGACACCGTTTCTAAGACTGAAACTAATTTATACACTTATTGTTTCTTTGCCCCAATACTGACTTGAGCGTCAAAGTGCAAACGGCCGTCAAGGCGCCCTTTGTCTTTGCAGGTGAGAGATTCTTCAACCACGGAAATGTGATTCTATGGCAGAGACAAGCGGACCAGAGATTACCGTTTGAGTCAACCGGCGAGAACATTTGGCGTCCACTGTGGGGCCCGATAAAAAAAGGTCTCATTCGCAATCGTGTTAAGAGTTTACCAACAACATGAGGAGTACGAGGCAAGGATCAGTTGCGCCCCTGGGTGTTACGCCCTCTAGAGGGGACAATGTCACCATGCAACAACTCATGGAGACCATGCGCGCCCTCCAAGAGGCGGTAGCAGCATCTAGGGTTGACATAGTTGTGTCGCAGGCAGACAACGAAGAGCTGCGCAGAACCAATGAGGAACTGCGCAGGAGTTTACAACAGGCAATAGAACGCGCGGTGGATGAGCGTGCCCCACCCATACCACCTAGGGCACACCCCATGTCGTTCTCTCAGACGATTATGGATACTGTGTTACCAACCACGTCTCTGAGCCCGAAAGTCACCTTCACGGGTGTAGAGGACCCAGAGGCTCACCTCACAACGTTCCACACCCAGATGATGCTTACAGGAGGATCTGATGTTGTGTACTGCAAGTTGTTGATGAGCACATTGGCAGGCGCAGCGTTGAAATGGTTCGTCAATCTCCCTGACGAACACATTACTACCTTCGACCAATTCGCAACGCTGTTTAGATAGCAGTACCTTATCAATAGGGCTCCCCCTCGAATCTCTTATGATGTCTTTGACATAAAGTAGTACCAAGGAGAGTCCTTGAAAGAGTTCTTGAACAGGTTTGGAGTCCAGGTGGTGAGGCTGAAACCCACCGATGAGGCCATGAAGATGCACGCCTTCACCAAACGAATGCTACCAGGCCCTTCAGTGAGTTGTTGCTTATATATTACCCGAAGACGTTCTGTGAGATCAAGTGTCAAGCTATGGCGCACATCGCCGCAGAAGAACGAGTCATAGAGAAACGTGGCTTCGTCGGTCCTGTCCGACCTCGAGCAGCTGGTCGACCTCAACCCATGAGGGTGCACGAGGCGAAGATAGAGAAGAAAGGCTCAGGGAAGCAGCAACCTTACGAGAAGCCCCAAACTAGAGCACGCACACGGGGAGACCCGCCCCCCAAGCACAACTTTCGTGTAGAGCTCAAGGAGTTGATCGTTATCCCCAACATCGCGACAAGGCTGAAGGTGCCCCCGAAGACCGACAAAAAGTTGGGGCCCAACAAGAACGCTTGGTACGAGTTCCACCAAGCATATGGTCATCCCATACGCAACTGTTTGTCACTGGGGCACCAGTTGGACGAATTAGTGAAAAGCGGCTTCTTAAAGGACTACCTCCTAGAGTCGCAGGAGGATCAGGCGTTAGTAGCAACAGGAATAGATCAGGGGCATGAGGTACCCATTCATGGTGAGATCAACACCATCTCTGGAGGGTTCTCAAGAGGAGGATGCACCGCCTCCCAGCGGAAGAAATACGCATGAGAGGTGATGGCAGTAGAGGTGCAGAAGGCAAATCATACACCTAATGTCGACCTCGTCTTCACCAAGGTCGACTGCCAAGACGTCGTCCCACATGACAACGACCCAGTGGTGATTTCGTTAGTGACAGAAGGAAGGAGGGTGCATCGCGTCCTCGTGGACCAGGGAAGTTTGGCCGATGTGATGTTCTGGTCGACCTTCAAAAAGTTGCAGTTGTCCCCATACCAGTTGAGGCCTTATACTGGTTGCTTGTATGGTTTCGGTGGAGACAAGGTAGAGATGCGTGGACACAAAGAGTTGAGCACGACCTTCACGGATGGCACAACCTCGCGTACTGCAAACATCAGGTACCTCGTTGTTAACGCTCCGTCAGCCTATAATATACTTTTGGGCAGACCTGCTTTGAACAGGATTTGAGCGGTGGCCTCTACGAGGCACATGAAGATGAAGCTGCCTTCCCTCGAGGGTACGGTGATCACCATCAAGTCTGATCAGAAAGAGGCTAAGAAGTGTTACGAGAATAGCCTCAAGACGAAGAGAGGAGTGTTCGTTGTTACCACTCAGCCTCAAAGGGAAGAAGGGGTCACCCGCGCAGAGATCGCCCGGGAGAGACAACCCGAACTTGCCAAAGACATGTTAAAGAGGGAGATCAGCGGGAAGAAGTTCAGGCTTGGCAAATCCCTAGGCCAAGAGACACAAGATCAGATCGCCGAAGTCATAGCTCGACACCTTGATGCTTTTGAATGGTCTGCCTCAGACATGCCTGGCATAGATCCTGACTTCTGCACCATGGACCCCCAGGTCCTACCTGTTCGCCAGAGAAGATGAAAATTCAATGACAAAAGGCGTCGAGGCGTCAGAGAAGAGACTTAGAAGCTGCTCAGTGCTGGCCACATCAAGGAGATTCAGTACCCTGAGTGGCTAGCGAACGTGGTACTGGTAAAGAAGGCTAGCGGGAAATGGAGGATGTGCGTCGACTTCACAGACCTCAACAAGGCCTGTCCGAAGGATTCCTGCCCGCTGCCCACTATAGATGCTCTGGTGGATAGTGCGTCCGGTTGCAGATTACTCAGCTTCCTGGATGCCTTTTCTGGTTACAACCAGATCAGGATGCACCCCAGGGACGAGTGCAAGATAACATGCATGACAGAGCTGTCTTGTTATTGTTATAAGGTCATGCCCTTTGGGCTTAAGAATGTAGGGGCGACTTACCAAAGGTTGATGGACAGAGTGCTAGCGCTCATGATAGGACAAAATGTCCAAGCGTTTGTGGATGACATGGTGGTCACCTCCCAGCAGAGGGAGCAGCATGTAGCAGACCTAGAAGAGCTATTCACCACAATAACTAAGTACAAGTTAAAGCTGAACCCAGAAAAGTGCGTGTTTGGGGTAGAAGCAGGCAAGTTCCTGGGTTTCCTACTCATTGAACGTGGGATAGAGACGAAATCTGAGAAGTGCGCTGCGATCATAGCGATAGGGAGCCCGATCTTAGTGAAGGAGGTGCAGCTGTTGACAGGGCGCATGGCCGCTCTGTCCAGATTTGTATCGACAATAGGAGATAAGGGGCATCCTTACTTCCAATGCCTGAAGAGGAATAACAGATTCGTATGGACCAGGGAGTGCGAAGAGGCGTTCCTAAAACTGAAGGAGTACCTGGCCAGTCCATCTGTGTTGTGCAAGCCACAGCCGGGCACTCCACTTCGTCTGTACTTCGCAGTTACAGAAAGGGCGATCATCTCGGTCCTGGTGCAAGAGCAGGACCAGGTGCAGAAGTCAATCTACTTTGTCAGGAAAGTATTGTAGGGGCCAGAGGTGAGATACCAGGCCATAGAGAAAGCAGCCCTGGCAGTAGTGTTCTTAGTGCGAAGACTTCGCCACTACTTCCAAAGCTTCACCGTAATAGTGATGACAGACCTTCCCATCCGCAAGGTCTTACAAAAGCCAGAAGTGGTAGGAAGGATGGTGCAATGGGCAATAGAGCTATCAGAGTTTGACGTACAATATGAGCCCAGAGGCCCTATTAAAGGCCAGGTTTATGTTGACTTCGTGGTAGAGCTCTCCTCGGCAGCCACGCACCAAGAAGGAGCAGGTTTCAGATGGGTACTCTCTGTACACGGTTCCTCCAACCAACAGGGTAGTGGGGCTGGTGTCATCTTGGAAGGGCCAAATGGGTTACAGATTGAGCAGGCCCTGAGGTTCGCTTTCAAGGCCAGTAACAACCAGGCAGAGTATGAGGCCCTGATCGCTGGAATGTTGCTGGATAAGGAGATGGGAGCAAAGGGTTTGCTGGAAAAAAGTGACTCCTTGTTAGTCACAGGTAAAGTCACGGGAGAATATCAGGCCAAAGACCCTTAGATGGCCACATATCTAGAGTACGTTCAGGTTCTGAGGGAGACGTTTGAGGTTTTTGAGCTAGTCCATGTACCCAGAGAACAGAATGCCCGATCTGACTTGCTAGCAAAGCTCGCCAATTCGAGCAAGGGGGAAGACAGAGAACTGTCATTCAGGAGACCCTGAGGACTTCTCGAACTGCCACAGATAATATGATAGAAGTCCAGCAGATCGACACTTTGGAAGGGGTGCAGAGGAGTCATCGGTCGTTGACTCAGGAGACGATAAAAACACCCAAAATAAGTGTGTACCCAGTTGTTGGGGAAAGGTCGTTGTAGGTTTGCCTAGTTGAAGCAGGAGAAACTTGGATGACACCCTACCAACGCTATTTGGATGATGGGGTACTCCCGCTAGAGCCTACAGAGGCTAGAAAAATCAAGAAAAATTCGAGCAAGTACCCCTTGATCGATGGAAAGTTGTTCAGGCATGGGTTCACCCACCCTATCCTGGTATGTGTAAGTGGTGAGCAATGCACGCGCATTATGGCAGAACTTCATGAAGGGATATGTGGAAGCCACATCGGCGACCGATCTCTCTCATCAAAGGTCATTCGTGCAGGATATTATTGGCCAACCATGAGGGGAGATTGCACGGGGTATGCACAGCGATGCAAGCAGTGTCAGCAACACGCTGACTGGCACAAGGCGCCTCTAGAAGAGCTTAGGTCGATCTATAGCCCATGGTCGTTTCATACTTGGGGGATCGACATTCTGGGGCCTTTCCCTTTAGTAGTGCAGCAGATGAAGTACCTTGTGGTTGCCATAGAATACTTCACAAAGTGAATAGAAGCTGAGCCAATAGCGCAGATCACAGCCCATAAGATCCAGCATTTTGTGTGGAAAAACATAGTGTGTCACTTTGAAATCCCAAAACGGTTGTTGTCTGATAATGGTACCCAGTTCGCGAGCCAATAGTTGGGCAAACTATGTACGGAGCTGGGAATAAAGCAGGTGTTCACATCGGTCGAACACCCCCAGACGAACGGGCAGGTCGAGTTTGCCAACCGAGTTCTGCTCAGGGGTCTGAAGAGAATGCTAGATAAAGCCAAAGGGACTTGGGCAGAAGAAGTTCCTAGAATCGTGTGGGCTTACCACGCTACTCCCAGTCCACTACCAAAGAAACACCCTTTAGCCTGGTGTATGGTTCGGACGCAATGATTCCTGTAGAGATCTAGGAGAACTCGTCGCGTTTCCAGAACTTCGTGGTCGAAGAGTCCAATGAAGAAAGAAAGGTGAACCTAGATCTACTAGATGAAGTGAGGGAGGAAGCAAGAATCAAGGCTGAAGCCTTGAAGAGAAGGGTGGAGTACAAGTACAACTCCAAGATGAGACCTCGACAGTTTCAGGTCGCTGACCTGGTGATGCGGAAGGCCCACCCATACCAGCTAGAGAACAAGTTGTCCCCCAAGTGGATTGGTTCTTTCAGAGTGACAGAGGCCCTTGGGAATGGAGCATACAGGCTCGAGACATTGGAAGGTGAAGGGATCCCTCGTACATGGAACGCAGCTAACCTTAAATTTTATTTCAGTTAAATTATCCCATTGTACACAGTTTCTAGGGGACACTTTTTTTTCCCTTATAAGGGTTTTTTAATGAGGTCACCTAATAAAATTTCAGTTACCCAGTTAAAAATATTTTGCACAATGCAGTACAACGAACCTGTCCCTTGACTTCATACATCAAGGATGAGGTCAGTTGTTAAAAACCTGTCTCTTGACTTCATACAGCAAGGATGAAGTCAGTTATTAAAAACATGTCCTTTAACTTCATACAGAAAGGATGAGGTCAGTTATTAAGATCCTCCCTTGACTTCGTATAGCAAGGACGAGGTCAGTTACGAACCGTTCACTTGGGTTAGAAGCCTCGATATCGGGAGAGGATGATTCATAGAGAACGCCTCCCCCTTTGAGTGAGAACGCCAAGGTTGAACAATATGGTTTGCCAATTAAATCCTCCCTTGCCTTACGGGCGAGGACGAGGTCAGTTTCGAACCGTTCACTTGGGTTAGAGATCTCAAGGTTGGAATAGGATGGTTCGTAGAGAACGCCTCCTTCGAAGTAAAACCCCAAGGTTGAACAGTATGGTTCAACAGTTAAATCCTCTCTTGCTCTCATAAAGCAAGGTCGAGGTCAGAAAGTCAACCTCTCCCTTGTTTGTAAGTCAAGGTAGAGGATAGCTTAGTTCACCAGTATCACTAGTAAGACATCCCCTTTGTCCCTCAAGGCAAGGGTGGAATCGCTGGGGAGACCTTTCCTTTATTTTGCAAGACGAAGGTCAGAAGCAGCAAGTGAAGATTTTCCCTATTTTCGTACGACGAAAGACCAGCCAAGAAGTACGCGCACATCACTGGTACCTTTAGACGGTAAAGGTCGTAAGAAGGTAAAGTGGGTGGGAAGAAGCGTGCTACTTAAGGTGTGAATGTGTGTCCAAGGGCGTTGTTAGCAAAGTTAGTGCAAGACTCAATAGAACAATGACCATGACAAGAAAGCAGACTAAAGAAAGCATATTTCATAAAAAAATTATGTACAAGATTACAAAATGTTCGTCAGAATGTTAAATCACAATGTTAAAGGGGCTACTCCTTGCCCATCAACAACCCGTTTCGACTCCGCAAATGGGAAAGATCCATCTCAGGATGCACGCAGGCAACTTGAGCCATGGCATCTTCGAACCCAGCACCATAAGCATCGGCAGCGTCGTTGGTGAGCTCTTCTTCGGTTTCCTTGAAGAGCTCGATCTTCTGGGCAAGCTCCCCCTCCACCTGGCCAAGTTGAACCTCACGTTAGGTGGCCCTTTCCTCCAACTTGGCCATCTTGGCCTGCACCTCCTCGACCTTCTCCTTCAGATCAACCACTTCGTTGCGTTGAAGCTGGGGGGCGTTTCGCGCTTGGAGAAGGTCTTGGCCTGGAGAGCTAGTTCTTCCCTGAGCTTCGCTGTTTCTGCCTACGAGTCTCGGGCCTTACTCATAGAGAGGTTGGACGCAATGAGGAACTCCCCAAGGCACTGAGCCACACGATCCTGTAGGGGGTCCTCACCCAAGCTCTCCACCACCTCTTTATTTTGAAAGCACTTAAGGGCTTGTTGGAGGATGGCAGGGACCTCGACCATATGAGGCGCTTGGTCACCCCCAGCAGCACTCTCCCCCCCGCCTTCGTGCATGATGAGCTCGCGAGGAGAGGAGGCGCTGGGAGGATTGTCCCTGAAGGATGGAGCGTGGCCATCAGAGGCAGAATGTGATGGCGCCACGACATCATCCACCCGTTGTCTCTTAAAGATGAGGCCCGTGCAGGTGTCCTCGTCTTTTGAGCCAGTGGCCACCACCACCCCCTTTCGCCTGTTATCAACGGGGGCTGGTACAGGTGAATTTGGAGCAGAAGCAGCAGGAGGAGGAGTGCTGGCAGGTGCTGAGGTGCCCGCGTCGGCAAGAGCAACCTTACGATGGGTGACCAGCTCAACCAACTTGTTCCTTTTTTCTGCATTAAGAACCATATCTGCACAAGAGGCACAATATGTAAAAGTTAAGTCAGTATACACGCAAGCGAAGACAAGTACACACATGATCAGTAAAGGCAAAGAAGATTGGGGGGTACCAATGCATTTTTTGAGGGACTCGGGAAAAAACTCAAATTTGATTAGCTCAATGGTATCAAACACCGCCCCCCAGCTTCGAAAAGAACTCGTAGGTCTTCCGATCTTACGGAGTCAAGTCCTCCAGACTCCTTGACTTTTTAAGTCCAGGCTTCTCCACCCAATAGAGGGGAAATTTGTCTAGCAGGGTGGGGTCGTGCGCGCTGCAACACACCTTGAAGAACTTCTTCCTGAAGCCCTTGTAGGATTGCTGGAAGAGAGTTAGGAGAACTCTCCCCACCACTCCATTAAAGCTCAACCACAGCCTCTTACCGGGATTCTTCGCCTCGAAGAAGTACAAGAAGACGTCCACAGAGGACGTGTGGCTGAAATGATTGCACAGAATGCAAAAGGCTCTTATGAAGGCCCAGCTGTTGGGATGCAGTTGGGTAGGGGACACGTTAACCTCTGTAAGCAACGCGCGCTCGAACCCCGTAAATGGCAAGCAGAGCTTGACCCGCTTGAAGACGGTGGAGTAAATAAAGAATAAGAGTTCTCTGGGGCTTGCGCGATCATCAACGCATACGGGTTCGCCTTCCTTGCAAGGCCGAACCGACACGTACGCATCGTGTCTCTCCCAAACACGCGATGCTTTTCGTTAGCCTCACCCTCCCTATACGTCATTACGTCTTTGTTGGAGGTTATCTTGGAGGTTTCGACTAAAATTTCATCAGGAGCCCATTTGTATAGGGTTTTTTAGTTGACAGAGGGTGGAGGGTTCGGTGTGGTTTTTCTTCTGGCAATCTCGGTGAGAAAGCTAAAAGAGAGAAAGGAAGGAAGAAAACAAGGCTTTAGAAGAAGATGATGTCGCAACTCAGCAAAACCAGAAGAGCAGGGACTCAAAACAGAAAATAGAGACTCGCAATAAAAACAGAGGAAACATAAAATGCAGAAAACATAAACAAATCCAAAAGTTATAGCATGTTATGAGCAGCGGAATCATGAAGCAAGAGTAATCGTGGAGTAAAAATCATACCTTTGGATAAATTAGGTTTCGAAGGTAGCAGTTTTTGAAGAGGAAGAGAGAGCGTTTCGAGGGAGAGAAATGCGTGAGAAATGTTCGAGAAATGCTTAAGTGAAAGTAATGAAACAGTGAAGAGAGTGTAAGGGTTTAAAGGTTTAAACAGTATACGAAGAAGCGCAAGCGTCAACAAGTGATAGTCGTTGACCTTGCCACGCGTATGCTGATTTAAAAAGTATGGTGAGACATCACTTCGGTGTACTGTTCACATCCTGTCACCCAGTGCCACGTAGGTCGCCTAGGGTGATCACTTAGTCTCTTCGCTGAAACAAGTTACAACTTGAGACTAGGGGGCTTGTGTGCCGACCAGTCCTCGGACATCAACGTCAGGGATCGACATCAAACCTTGCCAACAGAGGGAGAGATCGGAAGTCGGAGGTCTGAACAACTATATTGGGCCACGTAAGATGGGCCCCAGAATTACACTAGTTACCA
>Ga0123342_1001283_pt1 | contig 42143 bp, 13 predicted proteins | sample Turbeawhitnodule_FD_89960 | JGI IMG/M metagenome (GOLD analysis project Ga0123342, IMG submission 89960) | Root nodule microbial communities of legume samples collected from Mexico - Turtle bean Mexico white nodule | ecosystem: Host-associated > Plants > Roots > Nodule | place: Mexico: Nepantla...
GGTTTTGTGGTGGTTTGCTCTTAAGATTGGTGTGCTTGCTTTGACATATTTCATTTGAGGATTCCAAGGCCTCAAGATCAGATTGGTGCAAGAACATTATTTCTTTGAGAGTGACCTCTTTTTCTACCTCAAACATATAACCTAAACCTTAAGCCTAAATCTAGCCCCAAACATAAACTCCAACCCTAACTCTAACTCTGAACACAACTCCTATCCATAAAATCTTACCTTATCTCTAACCATACATGTTAACCTTAACCATAAACCTTAAACCTAAACATAAACCCTAACCATCAACTTTACCCTAAAATTATGGTTTTTTTATGTAGTAATTGAAGTTATATGGTTGTCTATGTTCAAGGATTTGTGTACATGGATAACGATAACCATTGGTCTATGTATTTTGACGACATTGAGATGCCACGCACAAATAATATGAATGATGATGTTGTTGATGTGGACTTCAATCCAATTTCATACCTACAAGAACAAATAAAAATGCACATGAAACTAGAAGCATTGATAATCCTTTGCATGGTTGCATATGGATTGAAAGTGTTGCATGTGTTAACAAAAACAAGAAACTTCATACTAGAGTTCGTACCACAAAAAGAGCGTTGTCGACAAGAATTGATATCACACTTGGTCCACATTGAAAGATGTTGTGACATTATTCACACATGGGTCCAAAAGCATTTATTCAGTTATGTGAACGAATAGGAGAAACTAGGATTTAAAGGATGCATTTCAATTAATAGTTGAGGAACAAATCGCTAAATATTTACACATCATTGGCCATAACGTCAAGAATCAGAGTGTTTCGTTCTTTTTTTCATTGATTCAGAGAAACAATGTCTCATTTCATAATGTCTTCAATGCAATTTTAATGTTGGAGGAAGAGATCTTAATTCAACTATCTAGGATCAAGGTGCAACCTCATATCTTAAACAAGAGTCGATTTTATCCATACTTTAAGGTACCAATATGAGAAACACTAGTTCAATAATTAAGTAATGTTGTATGACTTTTTTTTATTTATGAATGTGAGTTTTTTGCAAATTAGGATTGTTTAGGTGTTATAGATGACACTCATGTTCGTGTCAAGGTACGAGCAGATGTTCCTCATTTTCATAGAAGAAAAGATTGGCCAACTCCTAATGTATTCGTAGCTTGTGATTTTGACATAAATTCACATATGTTATGGTCAGGGGGTAAGGAATAACCTATGATTAGAGGATACTGAAAGATGAATTTGTACGAGAGGATCCATTGATCATATTAGAAGGTAGTTTAAAGTGTTTTGGAGTCAACAATATGAATTGGGTTAAACTATTACTTATGACTAATTATTACAATGAATTCAAATTATTTAAGGAAAATACTACCTCGGGGATGCCAATTTTATGTTGAAACTCCAAGTTATAACATCATATCGTGGAGTTCGATACCATTTGAAATAGTACTCTCACAGAGATTCATAGGATGTCCGCGAATTGTTTAATCATTTTCATTTATCACTTAAAAATGTAATTGAAAGAATATTTGGTGTGCTGAAGAAACATTCCTAATTATAGCTAGTGGAATTGAGCCTTGTTACTCATTTGATACGATGACAATTAGAATTTTAACATGTTGTATTCTTCATAAATTTCTTCACGGTTTCAACAACGATGGGTTTTTACTTGAAGAAGTTGACTGTGAAATGATGAAACCGGATTTAGATGTATCACACTCGCAAGTTCGTGAGGATGACTATAGGCTCGGATCACAAATTAGGGATAATATGGCCAATGAAATGTGGAGAGTTATGCAAACAATAAAATTTATGTAATAAAAGATATTATTAGTCAGAAGTTATGTTCATTTGATATTCACATTCGTGCACATTGCTCAAAATAGCCAAAATCAACTACCTGAACATTGTTTTCAAGTTTATAATAACCTAAATTTACCATACCAAACTCAATTATACAAAGTTCAGTGTACCATTCGAAACAAAATTAAGGATACCCAAAATGAACCTATCATACCAAGTTTCATGGATATAATGAATCCAACCTTTCGTCGATCAACAATACGACAATAACGATACAATATTTCCATAAATTTAACCAATTCTAAATACTCAAAGAAAAACCTTTATAACTCAAACATCCTGTTGTGAACTTCAACTAACTCAAAATCTTAATTCAAAACACAATATAACATTTTAGTTTTATTGAATTCATGCTGAACACATCACAATTTTACCAACTTGCAAATTATTTCATCTATTTAAACTTCACAATTAACTAAAGAATTTACTCCAATTCAACAGGCAAACAAAACATCAACCAAGGGACCATATCAATTCAAATTTCACATATGCAACCTCATAACTATTCTTCATAAACCTTTCTAACTAAATAGTCACCCAAACCAATTTCGACATCAAAAGATTATTAAAGATATTTTTCTTATAAACCAATATTTACATCAAAAGATTATTAAAGATATTTCCCTTACCTAGAAATCTAATTACTCCAAAAATCTCAATTTCAGAGATGAAGCTTAAACCTACTCACAAAAAACATTGATGACCAAACTAAGTTATTGTATGATCCTAGATTAGTAGAGATTCACGTTTTCCCATCAAAATGCACATGTAAACTCATATTCCTAGGAAAACAAACCATACACGTGTAAACGACCCAAGGAAAATGGGATAAAGAAAATCTTACTCTAAACAAAAAATTAATTGATAGTTATTATTATTCTCCTCTTTGTTAGCTTCAATGTGATGAACTCAAATTTTGAAAAAGATGAACGATTAACTCAAAAATTTAGAAAGATGACAAAGAAAAATTATTTTAGAGAGACGATGATTTTTATAAAATGAAGTTTGAATAGTTAATTTTTATTTATTTATAAGTTTTTAACTTAAACAATAAAATATTTAAACTTAGTTTCATTTTAACCACTTTTATTCGCTTCTTTGTTTTCTTTATCATCCCACTTACCAGAGGAGTGAGAGTGGTGATTGTTTGAATGCCTTCAAAGGAAGGGGCCATGACACATTTATTGATTCTAGGAACCACTGAAATTTCGACTAAACTCAATCAATTGAGAGTTAGGATTAGAGAAAGCATTAGAAAATCAAAGACGAGCACTGGAAGCAAGGGGATCTACTGCTTCATTGAGGAGAAAAGAATCATAGATATGGGAAACAAGCAGTCTTTATCCTGTCTATCCAGCCAGGAATGAACCAAGTCTCTTAAAGATGGGATAAGATTAGTCAAGTCTAGGAGAACTTTCCTTAATCAGTTGACCTTACTTTATAATTTTAACGTACTTTCTTTCTTACTATGTCATAGGCCTTCGCCACTTCAAATGACCTTTATTTTTAATTCACTCCAAAGATATATTTGAATTATTTTTATAATGACTAGTTAGAGTAAACAAATTTATCATGATTTAAAAAATGTACAAGATTATTTCACCTTCATTAATATTTATTTAAATCCTCAACCTTAATCCCTAACTATAATTATTTTAAATCTTTAGTTTTCTTTATATGAGTGTATTAAATTCACTATCATAACAAATTATTTTTGCAATGAAATTTAGAATTAATATCTATTACATTTCTAAATATATAGGTATAGTTTGTATTTTTCTGTGAATAAAAAATTATATTTTAGATTAAGTTAAGAAATACATATATTGTAGCTAGCTGCACCCTTGCCATCCAATTGTACATAGCTGCACCGGTGATTTTTTGTTTTTTTATTTTTATGTTTTAAAAATAGTTTATTAAAGAAAGGAAAATGGACCCCTCTTCCGGTATTTCAGGAGATCACTAAATATAGGATGACATGTTTTAATTGCCTTCCATGGCAATATTAATTGAGTCCATATTTGTAATAAAAGCGTGAATAAAAGTCAGAGTTTTTATTGCATTTTATGAATTAAATCTAACTTTTCTAATATATAAAACAATATACGTGTCGTTTAAAACATTTAAATTCGTTGAGTTGAGTGAAATTTTAAGTAAAGAGTTTAAATTTAATTTTATCACATTTAGAGTAATAAAAATATTATATTTCAATGACTTCATTATTTTTTGAGAGTGATTCCATACATGCCAAATTTGTGGGAAAAAAAATAGTCCTTAAATTCTATCTTGTTAATTGAATTTTTTAGTAAGGGAGAATATGTTAACAATTCTCATGTCAAATTTAATAACACAACAATAGTTTTTGAGTTTCTTGGATAACATTTTTTGTTCTTCTTAAATTTAAACATTATTTTAATCTTTCAAATTTTAAAATTGATATTTATTTCTTTAACTTTGAGAATAATATTTTTAGTTCTTAAATTTAAAATTAATATTTTCTTCACATACAATGATATAAAAATAGTTTGTAGGATCCAATATATTTAAATTTAGATAATAGAATTTAAATTAAATGGAGAATGAAAAAAAAATTAGAAAAAAATAAAGTTTAAAATTATTATTTTTTTATTTACTATATTTTAATAGTTTATCTTTTTCACGATCAAATCTCATCTCTTTAAGAAGACATTAAAAGGTAGATTGACTTATCATAATCTTGATTTGTATAAATGTTTTTAGATGTTAAAGTTAATTTTCTCTCTTCTTAATTGTTATCACTCAAGCAACATAAACCCTAAATCATAATGCATATGTTCAATGGTGCATTCATAATTTAAGAGACTTTATTTAGTGAAGACTAGTGAATTGATGATGTCTTCCTAAATGTTAGGTCTCTATTTTTATAAATTATTTATTGATTGGTATGTTGTAATATGAATTAGTTATGTGATTAACTTATGTATATATGGAGTTATTGCATTGATAAGTGAATTTATATGTATTATGATTGGATTAAGTGACAAAAGATTGATACATAAGATTGATATCTTAGCAAAATTACGTTATTAGTACTAAGTACATAGTTTATTAAAAGGAAAGTATCCTAATTTAACTTATAATTTAAATCATATAAATTAATATATTAAGTTATGAAAAAGTTGAAAGATATTTTTGTATCAAAATTTGTATAGTAAATATAAGGAACAACTTTAATATAAGAACGTGATATTAATTGCAAATATTATATATATATATATATATATATATATATATTATTTTTTTAATATGTGATTCGATAAATTTATGAGTTTTTTATGAGATATATTTTATTTTAAATTAAGAGAAATGTTAGAAATAATTTTTTAAAAATTATTTAACTTTAAGAAAAAAAAACTAATTAGCATGTTTAAGAATCTCTTCATGGACATATTCAAAGTTTTAATATAAAATAAATATTTAAAAGAACTAATAAGTCTGGTCAAACTTATAGATAGATAGAAAAACTTAACACAACTAAATTATAAAACTAGTGACTTCGGCAAATATGAACTTTTCTTAGCTTATTTCTACCCGAAGGGTAATAAATTTGCAATAAAAAACTGCATTACTTGAACCTAAAAATCGTAACTAAATTTTATTCTAAAATAACTAACCTAATACGAGAATATTACTTGAATGTGAAATAAAAATACTCACATATTAATTGAACCTTTAAAATCAATCACACATATTTAATTTTGAAATAAAAAATTGTGGCAGTAGAAGAATCCAAAAGTTTGTGTTTATTATAAGCAATTTAATATCACACATCCATATGAAAATCATTAAAAATCAAAGCAGTAGGAGTAATCTTTTCAAGTATTAAATTGATGTGTTGAAACTGTTCAAAAGATGAAATTAAAAACTCAATAAAAAAGGAAATGAAAAGAGAGATAAGAAAGTGATGGATGGGGGAAAGGGGCAAAATGGTAAGTTGCAAAGGGTTTTGTGTAGGCTTCCCCATCTCAGAAGCAGAGCTAGGCTCCCAATATAACCCCTCAAAGTTCCCCACCACAGAGAAGAATCTCTCTTTATTTCTTTCACTCTCACACAACCAAAATTTTCCAAACTCTCAACTCCATCAACCCTTCTCTCTCTCTCTCTCTCTCTCTCTCTCTCTCTCTTTCTCTTCAAACTCACCACTTCTGCACTTCAATTTATTCACCTCTGACACCCTCTTAATTTTGCTTCCAGTTCATCTGAGTGATGGGCATGATCTCTCCTCACTCTCACAATTCCCACATTATAGTGATCCTCATCACCTGCTTCTTTCGTCATAAATTCTAGAACAAATTGCACACCCTCATCTTCTCTTTTACTGCATATGGGGTATCTATGAACTCAATGAATATGACCCTTTAATCTAAGAACTAGTAAAGCCACACTCACTCTCACACACTCCAAAGTCCACACCAACCCCCCCAAAGTCCTGCTCCCATGGCGGGTGGCAAGCTTCATCCTGGTTCAAACATGTCACTTCTCCTCCAAAACGACAGGCTCCCTTGCTCCTCTGAAGTCCTTGAGTCTCTTTGGGCTCACACCTCTAACGCTGCTTCCTTCCAAGGTCATCTCTTCCTTCTCAATTCACCTCACTCTCTTCCATCTCTTCATACTCTTGTTACTACTTCCCTTGCTCATCAATTTTCTCAACCTCAACTTTTCACTCTCATGGATGCTTGTCAAGGTTTTTAAAAACGCTTCAAGAACACAATAACATCGAGGTTCTTGTGGTTTCCATGACCATGGAACATCCACAATTGCAGATGGATTAGTTTGCAATTTTCTGCATGGATCATGACCGCTGTTTAAAACCTGTATTATATGTATTTACAAAATAAACAAACTCTCTTTTTTATTTTTGTGGGAACATGAAAGTTGATTTCTTTCAGTTCGGGACAATTGTTCTCTGAAGATGTTTGGAAGTTGTTTTTTTTCTTCCATGTAGAAGCTTCTTGTGATTGAAATTTAACACGGTTGTTGTTTGTTATTTCTTTTTCTGGTGGTTGATTTCAGGTTCAAAATCTATGGTTGATTTTGAGAATGTTAGTGGGGGCAGGGTGACGGATAGGCCCTTTTTTCAAGCGTTGGAGAAGGAAGATAACTGTGATGATGATTATGAGGGTTGCTTCCATCAACCGGGTAAGAAAAGGAGGCTCACAAGCGAACAAGTTCAGTTCCTTGAAAGGAACTTTGAGGTCGAGAACAAGCTTGAACCTGAAAGGAAGGTCCAACTTGCAAAGGAGCTTGGCTTGCAGCCAAGGCAAGTGGCTATATGGTTCCAAAACCGAAGGGCAAGGTTCAAGACCAAGCAGCTAGAAAAAGATTATGGCACATTGAAAGCTAGCTATGACAGACTCAAAGGTGACTATGAAAGTCTTCTTCAAGAGAATGACAAGTTAAAAGCAGAGGTAAAAGAAATAAGAAAAAAGAGACACACACAACACATACATACATGCTTCCAAATTAGCTTTTGTGCTTTATGCTACTACTTGCTTTAATAAAGTGCAATGTTTATCCCACTAATGGGTTAATGATTGGATTGGCACAATTTTGTTACTAACAGGTGAATTCTCTGGAGAGCAAATTGATTCTTAGAGATAAAGAGAAGGAGAATTCGGACGACAAGTCATCTCCTGATGCTGTCAATTCACCCCACAAAGAGCCTATGGATTTAATTTCAAATTCAACATCTGAAAATGGGACCAAAGTGTCACTCCCTATTATGGTAACATGCAAGCAAGAAGATGCCAATTCAGCCAAAAGTGATGTGCTTGATTCGGACAGCCCACATTGCACTGATGGGAACCATCCCTCTTCATTCGTGGAGCCTGCTGATTCCTCCCATGCTTTTGAACCAGACCACTCCGACTTCTCCCAAGATGAAGAGGATAATCTTAGTGAAAGCCTTTTGACCCTCCCTTGCTTACCAAAGGTTGAAGAAGCCTGCTATGATGACCCTCCTGAAAACCCTTGTAATTTTGGCTTCCATGTCGAGGATCAAACCTTCTGTTTCTGGCCCTATTGAACCAACCAACCGCTTCCAATGTTATAAAACTTCGCAGTTGTAACCATGTACTTGAAGCAATAAAATTGGTATTACTTCTACCAAGGAATAAAATCAAAAGGCTAATCCATTTTGCGCTCAATAACAAACAATATTAAAAGCTTTAACACACTTCTCTGAATTCTGAAAGGTCATGTGTCACTGGTGTTATTACCAGTAAAAGTGTACAGCAATGTTCCTAGCTAAAATTCAAAACTGGTTCAGGTATGCGCGTAGGTATCCCAAAATTTCAGGTGGGGTACAGCAACCAATCGTTGTTTTACTTTCGGATGTGAAAAGTGGAAACCCTGTTCCTCTTTCTCTCTGCACTCGTCTGGATCACACCGTTGTTTTACTCATGCATTAGGAAGACCCTTTATCGTGACTTGCTGGTCCTTACTTCTCATCATAAAGTTACGGTTTAATATGCATCCTAGTACCAACTAGGATTGGCACAAAGGTGCTGGCTTTGAGTAGTTCCTGTAAAATCTTACTTCAAACTTTTTTTTCTATATTTTCTACTGTGTCCCAGCTGATGATGATTGTGTTAGAAATAAGTGGCACCTATTTAATGAAATTGAAAAATTAAATAAAAGGAAGGAGTTTATTTAGTAATGTATCTACACAAATAAAATACATGACTGCTACAGTCACCTTTGGTAGCAGTAAACAAGTTCAAAGGTAAATAGTCTCCCTATTACCTAGCATTGAAGTAAATTTGTGAGACTTGAGAGGAAGCAATTTTTTATCATTATACTTTAGATCTTTAACGGGATAGAAGAGAAGAGGTTACTTACAAGTAACATCCTACTGGTGCAAATTCACATTCAAAATGTTGCTTAAACAACAACTTGCATGAACAGAATGACATACATTGAAGGCTGCGAAAGTTGTTAGCTACTTGTCCCATAAGAAAGTTGAATTTAGTACCTTGGCCTCCCCACGAATGAAATTGAATTTCTCCAAGCAACAGTAACCCAAAGTAAAAAAAAAAACAGCATGGAACATATGGAGAATACTACTAAACCCTGCTACAGAAGTCAACATTTCTGGTGTGGCTCGCTTGAAGAAATTGGATTGGCAAGGACTTTAAGCACAAGCTAGCTCATTGAGATGTTGACAGCTTCCTCAAATTTAAGCATTATAATATTTGAAATTCATTCTTGCAATTAATCCCATGCCTTTGTTTCTTCATGAAGAATTTGTCCGTTGCAGAATCTTGTTAGCTGTTGAATTTTGGTTCGCCCATGAAAAAGTCCATGTAAAGTGTCTCACCCTTTAAAATATTATCTGCATTAGTATTTTACTCAATGTGTTGCATCATCCATTGACAAGTTATAAATGGAGGCACCTTTCAGGGATGGCCCTTGTGCGCCTTGACATTATTCACGTGAAAAAAAAAAAAGTTTTAGCCTGAAGGAACACACACACACTCAAGTAGTGCAATTAATTAAACAATTGATTGAAATTCCATGCTTGGATCACAGTGGTGAAAGGGTGTTTTAGGGTATATAAGAGAAAGAATAAAACATTAATCAGTGGCATGTAAAAGTATGTGTTAATTGATATTTTCCTTGTTGTGTTGTAATGGGTTAGAGTAGCTAAGAAGTTAAAACGGTGGAGTCAAAAATGTCATGCTCTAGAGTCTTTTTTTTTCAAATGTGATTGCTTTGTAGGCTTATACAGCTAAGGTCAAAAGTTTTTTTGTGGTCCTCAAAAGAGGAACACTGCTGGCATTTGATTTTGGTGAAAGTGATGTTAAGTGAAGCTCTTTAGCGTCTTTTTCCTTTTCCTCTCTTGCAGCTTGGGATCTAAGTTGAAGCACAAGGTTCATTAATTATCCTTGTCCTCACTGTAGTGAGTACCATAAACGAATCAATGTGAGGGCATTGTCTCATATCTGTTGTACTTAAGAATATCTCGGACTGTGGCTTAGTTAGGATCAACTAAGTTGACGGATATCAATTTCTTATAAATTAATTCAAAACCCTGCTGTGACATCTACTGTTTCAACTTCTCTTCTGCATTTTGGTGGAAACAGAGAAAAAAGCTACACTTTTCCCTCTCTTTGTTTTTATCAAAATCATACAAATTTAGTAATATTCAATATAATGAGTTCTTTTTTGTTTAGGTTAGTAATATTATCATTTTTAATATAAATATGTTACTACTCAAACTACTATTACAAGGAAACGAAAAACACAATTATGATTGATTAAAGTATCTCATCATCACATGTTCCGCCATTAATATGTGGATTTTGGTTTAACAAATTTATTAGGTTATTTCACTAATTTGTATTACCGAGAAAATCCCACCCTAATTGGTTTCCATCTGGATGCAAAACTTGATTTGCATCTTCTCCTCTCCTTATTATATAAGGGATTTCCAAATAATTGTTAGCACTATTTTGTTATTGGTTGTAATTATTTAAAGGCTTATTTTGAGAAATTTCGTTTTAAAGAATTGTCGGTATCTTTTCAATTGAGGCATTTTATCTGCTAACAATTTAAAACTATTACAGTAGTTTACGCTCATGGATTAATACTGCAATAATTTTGTTTGACAACATATTAACCATCTCTTGTCATCCATTTGATGCCTAATTAATTTTAAGCAACCACTTGATATCTTAGTAAATGGTGAGTGTTGTTTGGATAAAGTGTTTATCATTAGTTGAGAAGATATAATTTATAGTCAAGGTGTAACTCTTTATACTTAAGAGCATAACAATTCAAGTATATCACAATTTGATTGGAACTTCACTCTCCTGACCTCTGTCATGAGACAATTGATGTCACCGGTAATAATCTCTTCCCTGATAATTATCTCATTAAGAATCAAACTCTTTGATTGTGACTCAGTCCACCTGACCTACGTCACGAGAAAATTATATAACCTACAACAATCTCTCCTTAAAATATTGTCCCACTAGGAATCAAACTCGTGATCTTGTTCTAATACTAATTGTTTGATCGAGCTCTTATCATTAGACAAAAAGTTATATCTTATATTCAGGACGCAACTCGTTGTACTTAAGAGTGTAACAATCCAAGCTCCAGGATTCGATTTTGACTTGACCCAGCTTATAGCTTTTGGCCTTACGATAAGCATTTGATCAAATGGGTCAAGTCACAATCAAAACATGGTGTTTGGGCCACTAAGTATAAAAAGTTGTGATATGACTATTAGCTGTAATTTTTGGCCTAATAATAAGCATTTGATCTAACAATTTGTTTAGAGTCAAAATTACAAGTTCAATTCCTAGCCAAAAGATTGTTAAGGGAGAGTTTGTTGCATGTGACATCAATTGTCTCGTGATGTTAGGTATGCTGAGTAATTATGAGATTTGGTTCTTGGATTGCTACACTCTTAAGTAAAAAAAAATATGTTCTAACTATAACTATATTATTGGCCTAATGGTATTTTGGCCAACACTCGTGGGTGTTAGTTACATTTGTACTCCTAGAATTTTTACATTGTTCGTATTTTGTGCTTAAATGATCATTATGATTTTCCTACTTAGTCTCATAGAATATGAGAATCAACTGGACATTTTTAACACATTAACAATATCACATAATGTCCATACAATACAATATAACCAAACTAACATGTTCAAAACTAACAATAGTTTCTAATTAGCTATCAAATTTTAGCTACCAATTTATAAAGTTTATTAATAATAGAAACTACTTTAGATATCAATAAATTTTTTAGTCTCTAAAATAATATATAATTTAGTCAATATAGTAAATAATTATTTTTTTCTCTAAAATTGACTTCTATTTAATGATTTTCTTGTAGTGATACATATATAAAAAAAAACAAAATATAAAAAGGAATGTAGAACACTCCATCTACTCACTGTGGAATTCTACCACCTGTAACATCATCTGCTTTCATGTAACAAATGATGATCACAAATTTTAAAATAAATACAAAATGGAAAATATGGTAAGTTAGTATTTTCAAAACTTTCAATATAATTGTAGCTTTCAATAAATACAATCACAAACTTATATAATTCATCATTTTTCATACCTCAAAATTTTAAATTAATAGTCACATGTCTATAATTAACTCATAATCAATACTATTTATGTCAACAATCCGCATACCAACATATATAGACACTTGAATATACTGTTTGAAGACTTGTGTATTGATTTAGACTCATATATATATACATTTGTCATACTACCCTACTGTGAAATTCACACAGCTAAGTGCATAATAATAGCAGTACCAAATTACCATGATCAGGTTAATCTATATGAAGTGTCAGACCAATTATCTTTCAAACCATAGACATGGTCATATGAATCTCCTTCAAGTCTTATTACCTCATAATTTTCATCTATATGATTCCAATATACCAATACATTTATGATACCCCATTCTAGACAAATCCCTAACTAATCTCAACAATGTATTTCTTTTTTTGAATATATTACGTCTCAATCGCATTTTCACTAGATTCATAAATCACTTCACACATCATACAATTATTGAATATCAAATATTCAAATTTTACATGTATAAATAAACATTCATCATAATTTAATAGAAACTATTACACAATAACCAAACAAACAAAATCAAAAGATTTTTTTTAGTTTGAGCAAAAATGACATCGCTTTAGCAAAATGTTCTTCGCTTGAGCGAAAATGAGGTCGTAAATAGGTCCATTTTTAGTACTATGAGTGAAAATAGACCCTAGAGTTTAAGCCAAATTTGAATCCATTTTCGCTTGAGCGGAAATCCTTTCGCTTGAGTGAAAATGAACTTGAAAACAAGCCTAATTTTCACTTTGTTTTCGCTCAAGCGAGAATGGACCTGAGAACAAGGTAAAAAATTTATGTTAACTTAACTACATTTCAAAATTTCACCCAAATTCAATACATAAATTTGAATTTTCTAAAACATATAACATCAATAGGATATCACCTTGCTTAGAATTTGACTTATACTCTCATTGAACTCATGTATATACATACATATTCAGGATTTCTAAACAAGATTCATTCAAACTTTAATTCAACAACCAACACTCATTATTGATTGCACTTGAAACAATTCATAACATAATTCGGTGACATTCAAGAACTTCTTCAACATCATAATCAACATGTAAATTACCAAGTCATCAAAATCTACTATCTCTATACTTTTAGAATCAATCTCAATCAAATCATTCTAATTCACTTAACAAAAGACCCCGCAAGAGCTAATTTGGAACTTGTAACCACATCACCTTCATCCTATAACCTAGGATTCTATTGAAAGGTAAAACTAAATTCCCTTACTTAATTATAAGTAGGTGTACTGACAGAGATTTCCAACTTCTAAAGAGAGCAATGATAGTCTAACTTACACCATAGAGTCCTGATCAAGGATCCAAACATATCGCTAGGACTTTGAACTAACAAAGACTAATCATGAAGCCTGAGGTACCACATGGAAAGAACCTCAATCCAGGTAAATAGGAAAACTTAAAATTGACTCAAAGGAAAAATAAGTAGAACTAAACTTACTCTATTCAAAATTATGATCGGGTAGTTCTACTCTACTCACTGTCAAGAGTTCAAAGGTGGCCTTTGGTCGTCAGTCGGATGAAGGACAAAAGTCTGAAATTTAGAAAGAAGGCAGAGGAGAAAATAAAAAGTTTTCTAAAGATATGATAATCATTTTAAAATGAGACTTGAATAACTGTTTAGGGTTTAGGCATGTGAGTTTTTAGTACTCTTGAGAAGCATTAACATATGTCAAGTTCAACAAATAGAAATACGACCTTGACCTTGACCTTGGAGTGAATTTATAAAATAAATCCTAATAGTATGATTCTCATATATTAATATATGATTATTTAATTCAAAATATTATAGTATTATATAAATTTAATTACTATAAAGTGTGAGCATAAATCTCTATATTCATTCAATTAAAAATATCATTAATATGATTTTAAAAATAATTTTAATGAAAATCTACAGACTTCTTTTATAATAATATATAATGGTTTTTAACATAATAAAATTTAGAATTAAAAAGCATAAATAGATATTCTATTAATTTATAATCTTATTATATTATATTATTTTTAATATATAAAAATAAATTGCAATAAAAAAATTAATGAATTATTCACATTTAATGTAAATGATTTAACTCAGTTAGGAAAAAGTATTTATAAAGAAATGAAAATTTTAAATAATAATTAGGACAATATTGAATTTTTTAGTGTTTATTTATAAAATTAGAAAAATTTAAAAATTAATTACTACAAAATTAAAATTCGACGGGTCTATTTTTTTTATGAGAAAAGTTTGGTATTAATTGAGATAAAAATTAAAGTTTAAGATGTTTATTTTTGAGAAAAAAAATAAAGTTTAGGAGAGTTAAATATTTGTTTTAAAAAAATTACCATTCAAAACAACTTAATTGTATTTTGATTGGATTAGATAAGTCATTGGGATCATATACTAAAATAATAAAAAAGGAAAGTCATAATAAATTGAAATAAAGTTAATAAATAATTTAAAAGTTAAAATAGTATAAATTCGGATCAATTCATACTTTGCATTCTAAAATGATGATAATAAATTTGTAATTTTAAAATTCAAATTAAATTATTTTTTTGTCCTTTAGTTTCGTTTTGGGATGGTGAGGTTATCATGTTTCTATCAAGTTGCAATTTAATTCTCTTAGCTGTTTTCACCATCTTTATACTAACTATATTATGTGCATCTAGACGAGAGTCCCACCATTAATGTCTCATGTTTATCAAATTTCATATAAGCAAAAACATTTTTTCATCGATAACAAATTATTAAAAACAATTTTTTTGGGGTTTATATTAATTATGATCTTTCATATTTAGAAACTCATTCCAGTCCTAATTAATCTGAGTTGATTTAAAACCAATTTAAAAGGGTAAAAAGTCTCAATTTATTTAATCAAACAAGTCTTCATATAAAAGAAAATCAATCTTACAAATATCTACTTCAAAATCAAGCTAATTGAATAGAAGTACCATGGATAGAACAAAATAAAAAATATTTGTTAGAAACTTCTAAAAACTTTAATAGTTTTTTTTCTTAAGTTGTTTATTTTCTCTATTATTATACTTTACGCTATTTTAGTATCATACTTTATGTTATTTTAGTATGAACATATTTAAAATTTGAGGTTAATGACACTTTAAATAAATTTTCTTTCCTTAATTTTTGGAAGTTTCTTTTAAGGACAAAATTGTAACAGAGCTTCAAGTTTCAAAGTGGACAATACCTTAGATGTACGATTGACCCTAATGATGTTATCTCAACTAACTTGAAGTTAGAACATTGGTGTTATTTGTGGGGATCGAAACGAGGTTTCAAATGTGAATCCTCATTCTCTTAGCCCTCGACTGATGGGTTTGTTTCGATATGTTCAATAGTTTCACATCGCTTAGGAGTCGAGGTCAATGACACTTTAAATACACATTCCTCCCTTATTCCCCAAGGTACTTTTTAAGGACGAAATTGTGACGAAACTCCGAGATCCAAACGAACAGTATCTTGGATACGGTGATTGACCCTAATAATGTTATCCCAAGATACTTGTGGTCAGAACATATGCATTTTGAAAGGACACACAAAAATTTAAATAGTTTGAAACCAAAAATTAAAATATTTATAGGAACTATGAAACATATTTATAAAAACTAAAAAAAAATAACATATTTACATAAGTTTTTTTTTTCATAAGGTTTAATACCTAATTTAAGTTGAGTTGATAAGTGTCATTCTTATTATAGAGATATCTAAAGAGACAAATTATATAAGTATCTTGTTTTAAAATGACACTTCTTTAATTTGTCACCTTTTCTAGATAAGACTATACATTGTAACATTTTATGATATAATTTTTTAACTCCAAATTAGGTTTGATTTCTTCATAAATGGTTTGGAGATTTATTTTCTTTTACAAGAGTTTTGATTTTGTCCCTTTATTATTTTTTATCCTTTTGTTTTTCCTTTTCATGGAGTTTTTATGACGTAACATATGGTTAATAAAATTTTAAAATGTGAACCTAATTGGTATGTTCATAAATGCTTGCTTAACGGATTTAATCTGTGAGTTCACTGACTTAATCTACAGGAAAGTTTCTCCCAAATTATTAAACATATTATTATTTGGCTTGTAGATCTATTTATCTGCAATTTTTTGTAAAATAGATTAACACTGAGAAAAAAAATTCCTTTCTTTTTTGAACCAGACTCATCTAACCTATATTAAACGTGGATTTCATTAATCAGACCTTAAGCACGCTAAATTAGCATCTTAGACATATTTGTGTCAACTCTGTTAATTCATTTCAAAATTTTCTAAATCAATCATTTTAACATTAACACAATTTAGTTAAGCATCAAAGGAAAATAAAAGTTAAAAAAAATGGCATACACCTTTTTTCATTAATTTAATTAGTTTACCATTAACACAAGAAAATGAGGGTAAAAATAAAAAATAAATTTGTTAAAATTATTTTTTCAAACACACGCAAACAACAATTAAATTTAATAGTATAAATTTATTAATAATTATATATATTTTTTAAATTATCCTAAAACTACTGAGTCTTATTATGCTATTATATCTTTTTTCCATTATCTAAAACAACGTACTCTTTATATTTAATTTATACTTAACTACTAACGTATGCTAGTGATCTTCTCTGGTTCTCGTAGGAGAAAAGGATTTTATCTTAAGAATGTATTGTATTTATTGTAAAGTAATTAAAAATAGTTAGATGAAAAATTTAAAATATTTTTTAAAGAATAGATAAAAAATTATTCATAATAGCATATATATATATATATATATATATATATATATATATATATTTGTGAAAATATATATAGGTTATGAAAATAAGACTCTTTTCAGATTATTTGTGAACATGAGATTGTTTTCACCATGTTAGCAATGGATGAAAATGGTTACCTCACATAGTGATTTTTCCTTCACACGTTTCTTTAAAACAAATATTGGATGACGCATTATAACTTGCATGTTGGTCTATAAGCCCCACTTGTGAAGTCATGTGACCACTTTCTTTAAATAAAAAAGTTTGTAACTTAAAATTTAATGTAACGACTTCCATAAAAAAAAAAAAGAAAAAAAGTTGCATGCATAACTTGTAATGTAAGATCAAATTTAAGTATTTTACTCCACCCGATCGCAAAAATTGTATCTCTCATCTTTTATGAGATTCAAAGAATTCATCTCATAATAAAATTGTTGTTTTAGCAGTTTATATTTCACAATTTTTTTCATAATGCTTTGTTCGGGTTCAAGTTAATTACCGTTTTTTTTATCATGAAAAATTTATTTTTAAGATTGTCACTTTAAGATGTTTGAAGATCATAATGAGATAAGCTTCCCTTGTTGATAAGACTTCGACGAACAAGCTAGTCAAAACATAAAAATATATGAGTATAGTGTATATTGCATGGAATAATGTCTACTTTTGTTCGGGGTCTCAAGGCCCTTTTATAACACTTGTAGATCCTCCTTTAAGAGTTAGTAACCACATAGTAAATTGTTAATATGTTCCCTTTATTTTAGGGTTGTTGATATACAGAATATCGTCTCTGACTGTTTATATTTGTTGAACTCATGATAAATAAATATAATTAAATGATTTAGTTGTACATTCAGTTGTTTCTTATTGTTTTGGAGTGTTTAACGTATTCGCCATATGCCAAGGTCGACCTCTTTCAGGGTCATTGAGCCTGCTTTTACTTGGGTTGAGCTTTGTCTATTGGGTCTGAGCTAAGTGGGCAGAAGAAATACGTTTTAAGTGATCGAGTTAATGCCCGATCATGACCGAATGGTACATAGCCCCTCAGTCTTGAGCCGAGCAAGGTGAGGCGAAGAGGTTTACCTATGCTTGACATGAAAAGGCGTTAGTGCAGAGGGTGGTTGGCTCATGAATTTCGAAGCGTCGCCCACACTCAGTTGCATCTGAACAGTTGGGCATTTATCTGAGCCTTTGTTATTTTGTGTTTCCAGTTCGGCATTTCGCCAACTTTAAATGTACTTTTTCATTGCTTCAAGTTCAAAAGTTTTAGTAGGCAGCTTTGAGCCTCTTTAAATAGCATTTCTGGAAGGGGTTTGTTTTCCCTCTTTCAATCCTCTTATAAAAATTTCAAGGGCCGATTTATAAAAGTTCGTCCTTCGGCTGGCGATTTGACTCTGTTGGATGGCTTCCTTCTTTATTGGTCGCCCAATCCTCATTTCCATAGTGCTCGTTACCTTGGAGACTTGGACCCAATGGAGTGAGGAATGTGCGAATTTTTGGAAAATCTCAAAGTTATCTTTGACACGTCGGCGATCTTGACAAGATAGTACCTACCGAGTTCTCTTAAAGTTTATATTGGTATACCATGCTCTTTCCAACCCAAGTGACATAGTTTAGAATTTATTTTGTTTTATTTTTTAATTCCTTGTTTTTTTTCTTGTAGAGAAAATGCTCTCCTCAATCAACAAGGCGGAGCTTGCCAAGCAGATTAAGAGGATGATGGTTGCAAGGAGTGCTTTGGTTACGAGCGAAACTACCTCGAGTGGGATCCTTATTTAGTTCGAGCGAGACGAACGCACCGCTTCGAGGTTAGTTCGTAAAAGAAAAAGGTTGGAGGCCCCGATCCCTACTGATCACTGCAATTCGGATGGTCGGGCTCCCGATGTTAAGGTCCTAACCATCCAAGAATGTGATGCCACCGACAAATCAAGGGAAAAAGCAAGTTTGTGGGATCTGAGCTTCGATATTTCGGCTATAATAAGTTACGCTATCTACTTGAGGATGATGTGGCTCGACTGAAGGAGTTTGATGAGATTGCCTCTGTACAATGCAGAAAGCCTGCTTGGCCAAGTCTCAACCAAGGTTATCAAACTCTAGGGTTAACTCGTAAACTCTTACGAGTTTAAGGGTTAGGTGTAGGTTGCCATGTCAACTCGGGAGCAAACTCGTTTTTGAGTAAAGTCGGAGTTGACTCGATCAAACTCATAAGTCTAAGGCTGAGTCACCAAGTTGCACAAAAAAGACCCAAAACGAAATGTTTCGTTCTGATAAGGTTAGTCTTTAGGGTTTTTTTTTACTTGGCTTCATTCTTCTCACAATGCCATCTTTTTCCCTGCTGCCATCGCCCAAGCATCTCGTCACACTGCACCGCATCGCTTCATATCGCGTCGCATCCTCGCCTCAGCCAAGTATGTCGTGCTTGCTGCTACAATGACTTTTAGGGTTAGGACATATTAGGTTTTTTATTAGGGTTTGTTAAATTAGGTTGGGGCTTTTAAAAATGGGTTGGGGTTTTTTGGTGATTGGATTTAGGATAGATTGATTTTTTTAGCTTTTTGGGCATATTTGTTTTTTTTTTAATTTTAGGGCAGGTTGGAATTTTTTAAAATTTTGCCTAATTGATTTTTTAAAAAAAAAAATTGGCACATTGTAAGATGTCTGTTATTCAAATTCAGTATTTCCACCACTACGACCTAAAAGTAAGAATGTTGCAGGAAATAGAACAAATATTGGATGGAAGCATGGAACTAATGCTTCAAGAAACAGAAAAAAAGATGATGATGGAGATAATCATGAAGATCTTGGAGATGATTACCTTAGAGGATTAGATGAATGAGACTTTTAAACTTGATAACATTTGTGTTATTTTAGTTATTTTGTTGTTGTATGAACTTCTTTATTTCAATATTATGGAATTGGTATCATAAATTATTATTTTTTGTTAAATTTTTTATGTGAAGTAGACTCTTACGAGTGTACGAGTCGGGTTTACAGGGCTCCTACGAGTCTGATAACCTTGGTCTCAACATTAGTGTGCTTGGCCAATGTAAAAGTAAAGGAGAGGAAAAAAGTGGAAGACAAAAAGGTTCATGAAATTGCGAATCTCCAATAAATATTTAGTCTCACACATGAGATGTGTATCTCAGCGTGAAAGATGTGTGTTGAAGATCCCCCATTAACTACAAATATATAAGTGGGAGTAATCCTTACCTTATAACTTAATATTCTTATAAAGAATTAGGCTTAAACTCACTTCCTAATAGTTCATGAATTTCCTCAGCTGAATAGGTTTTCCTAGAGCTTTTAGGTGTTAGATGTCTTTTTGCTTAAGCTAGAAGCTTCTTGATAGAAAAGGGACTAATGCCCTTTAGGTACATGGTCTGGAGTCTTTGCTTGCATGTTTACTTAGGAAATTTCTTTATCATCCTACTCGGAGTCTACATTTTCTTTAGTCTTCAACGTACAATGAATTCATTGTTGTGTCTGAAAGGATTAATTTTGCGAATTGAGATGGAAATGTCTTTTAAAGTTCAAGTGGGGTAGTTTCATTTTTAGCAGTGTATATGTGCTAGTGCAAGATGTTTAGGCTAGTTTCCAAGCGATAATATCATCTAAGCCACTCTAATGAGTGCTTTGTTTGATACTCTTCACTCGACGAAAGCAAACATTCTTAAGTGGGGGTATCGTCTGAGTTACTTTAGTGAGTGCTTCATTTAATACCCTCAGTGAAATCAGGTGCACTTAAATGGAAGTATCGTTTGAGTCACTTCAGTGAGTGTATATTTCGATACCCTCATCGAGCAGAACTATTTTTGTTCAAGTACAAATATCGTCTGATGTTTTTACTGAAGTGGTTTTTCAATGTTTATTTGAGTACGGGTGTTATGCATATGTATGTTCATATGCATAAATTATTAAATCGTATGCTGGAATGATTTATTTCTTCAAGTGAATTGCAATGTATACATATAATGTGAACCATGGATGAAAGTATGTATTAAGGAAGAATCTATGTTGTAACAAAAATTCCCTAGGTTCATTGATTGTCTAAGTCATGTAGACAAAGGCATCAAATGGTGAGAAACTAGGGTGTTATTGTATCATCAGAACACATGTAAATATTTGAAAAAGTGAATAAAAACACATATTGGGGTCTATGTAAGGTTATATATTTAAATTCATGTTAATCCGTTGTAGTCTAAGCTCTGTACTTGAAGTGTTAAAATGGGTCTGATGTTAAATATCTAGTGAAGAATACTTAATATGGATCTTTCGAAAGACATTATTAAGAATTTCTTCATGAATATTCATGATATGTGGATCCATGTGTTATTTGTATATATGTGTGCACGTGTTTGATGAATATGGATGAATGATTGTGTGAGATTATGAATTTCAATGTTAAGTTGAATAAACTTAGAATTTGTAAATTTATGATAGTTTCTTTTGATAGTTTCCTCTCGTATTATTATTGTTTAAGTGAAATATGTTATAAATGAAGTGAGTACTAGATGTCAATCTTTAAGATAGAAAATATCTTGATCACTTATTTGCATGAATGCAAAATCAAGTTTATATTTACTATTCAAATATTCAAAGACTAAAACTTATAACAAAGGTTTGAGACAATTAACCAAAATATTTTATTCACTCATTTTTTAGCGAAAGCATCAACATTGATATCCATCTTAAGAAAATACAAGACGAATGAACTTCAATCAAGAATGACTTCTCTTCAACTAATCTCATTTCCAAATCTTGTGATGTGTTTTGAACACTCAATGACTAGTGAAAACTTTGTAAGAATAAGTTGATTCACCCCTTTTGTAAAAGGGGGACCGTAACATAACACAATAAGCTTTGCCATTTTTCTAAGGCAATTTGATTATGTTTTTTTTTTTTTTTGAACTTCAACCCTATATATGATTCTCTTTACGAAATGATTTTGATATATGATTATCTATTCATGTTGTCTGCACCACTCAGTCCATGTCCATGTAAATAGTAAGATGTCATGTTCTTGTAATGAACACACACTTGGTTTCTTTCTAAATACAAATGCAACAAATTTCTTACTTTATTTTCCATAGGTGACCCAACCTATCAAAGCAAAATAGATAGGGACATATAAAAGCAACGAATGGAGTGGAGGAAAAAGGGATCAACACAGGTACCAAGGAAAAAAAATTATGTGGGGATCTTATAAGTAAAATTATTTTGAAACCCTAAACTCTAAACTAAGTTTTAATCATGACTTTGATGCAACTGATACAATTAATATTATAGGAGGAACGAAGTTACTTCAAAAGTAACTATTTATCCTATTTTTTAAATTTAATAATTAAAAATGAGTTAATTTTTATAATTTTTATTATCTATGTGTAATTTAATCTTATAAAATTAACTTATAAATTAATTATAAAATATAATAGTTTAATTTAATTTAATTAAGATATATTTTAAATGATTTTATATGATTTTAGTAAGTGATTTTATGTCTAATTTGAATAACTCTCTAGTTGATATAAAAATTATAATATAACTATTAAAAATAAAAGTGTTTAATTTAAGATGGATAAAAAATAGAATAAATAATAATAAGATATTAATATGTACTTTTTTGTTAAATATTTTTTATAATTAAATCGAGAAAATTAAACTCTTTGACAAAAAAATTTAATACAAGAATATCACTATCCGCAATTCTTTGAAACATTATTTGAAATAACATTTTTCAAAAACTACTTTCTAACATTTATTCAATTCTTATTTTTAAACTAATTATTAAATTTCTATTTTTAATATTTTTTTCTATAAGATATGCTTTTATTATAGATTTTTTTCTTTTTCTATAAGCAAATTTTTTAATTTATTTTTTATTTAAGATTTTTGTTTTTGTTTTTTAAGTAACTTGGATATTTTGAGAAGGTTTAATAGAGTTCGAGACTTATATTATTCAGGATTTAGGAATTAGAGTTTATAAATTAATTTAAATTATAAATTCTAAACTTTCTTATTTCTTATGTTCATTATAATTTTTATATTGTGTTTAGTTTTTTTTTTTACTGGTTTTCACAATATTCAAAAGGAATTGTAATAATATTTTGTTTGAATTTATGATTTTTCTTGGATTTATGAAGACTGAAGGAGGGAGATAGAGGAACGTTAACCTCCAATTTTTTCAATTTATCCAATGTATAAATGTATTTTATGTAAATGTAAATGTTAATTTATTTTATTGGTAAAACATGTTTTGAGAAAATTTGAATTAAATTTACAGTCTGATACTTTTATACTTATAGATCAATTATTGTAGTTATATTTATTTTACTTTCAAATTATAATTTTCAATTAATTGTAGATAATATAATAATTAAAAATATATAATATGAAAATATGAAAATTAAAAAAAAACTTAATTAAATCTTTGATTGAATCTCTTTTATGAAAAAAAAGTTGTTTTTTTACAATTGTTGCATCACTAATTATATCTTTCCTTTTTATCACGTGTGATATAAATAATGACTATTTGTCAAAGTTATTTCTTTTCTTACATAAACCAGTTGGTCATTATAAATATTTATTTAAATATTGAAGGTTATTATTTCGGAGGTTTTTATAAATAAATAATAAGATTAATTTTACGTTTTATCTTAAATATAAAAATAAGATAATTATTATATTATTTATTGTACGTATTATCAAATTTTATTCATTATAAGATAATTATTATATTATTTATTAATAGAGATGAAAAATTTATATCTCTATATATTTTAAAAAATATTAATAATAGTGGTTATATAAAAAAAGGAATTTAATAGTAGGTAAGATGTTTTGTATTGTTGATTTGTGTAGTTAATTTTACCATTCCAATAGTTTGTTTTTATTTTTTAATCTAAAAATACAATTAACTGTAAAATAAGAATATGAATCTATACATTTAAAACGTTCACTTTCGGTATTGTTGTTATATATTATATTAAAATTATGTTATAAAAAAAACTAATGATAAAGAATCAAATATTTTTAATAATAATTATGGTTGATAATACCGGACACTTATTTTTTTCTACCATTTGTTATTTTGCTTTCTTTTCTGTTATTTATAATTTTTATTCTTTACATCAATAATTTTTATTATAAATTTTATACGTAACTTCAAAATATTAGTAACAGTAAAATAAAAAATAATTTATGTACATAAAATAATACATTTCTATTATATATTATTATTATTATTATTATTATTATTATTATTATTATTATTATTATTACAAATTATTAAACTTAAATTGAATAAAGTAGACAAGTAATAATACTACTGAAAAAGGTAAATAACACATCTCCCAGTCACAGACTCTATCTATCCCCAACCATATGAAAAAAAATGTGAATTAATTTACTTGAAAAATGGTAAATTTTCTTACAATAAAAACAAAGAATTATATATTTCAAAACTTGGGGGTTTACACATGTACCCTCAAAGAACAGGCAGCCATCACCGTCTTGGCGAAAGATATTTGTGTGCCGACGACGTCCTCAAACCGACACCACCCGGTCGCCACGTGTCCCATAACCGTGGCCGGCGCCGTATCCGCCATGCACGTTTTGAGCGCCCCACGTGCGACAGAAGCCCAAAGCAGCAAACGTGGCAAGGGTGGTCGCGGGGCCCACGGTGTTGGGATGATGTTTGGTGCGGGACTACGTGGGTGGCATCGCGTGGTGCAGGGTTAAAGTTGGAAGGCCAAAGTGCGGGCCCGGGCGACAAGAGTCCCTTTCCTCCAGATAAGGATGGGCCCTAGATGGGGATGGGCTTTTTGTGTTGTGGTCTGTGGAGGTGATGTCACTGCTCTGTTTGTGTGCGGTCTTTGTCGTGGGGGCCCCAGGCCCACGTGCCAGCCCACGTCCTGGTGCTCTCAGACGCGGTGGTAGGTTGTGAGCGGATGTTATTGTGATGGATAGATAGCGCTGACAACAACTCCTAATACTCCCTCTTCCCAAATATTATAATTTTCATTTTCCTTCTCATTTATTACTAAATATAATTTAACCTGCCTCTGTAATTCTTTGTCGTTCTTTTAATAATAAAAAAAAAGAAAAAAAAGATTGATAAAATACTTCTTAAAATGTTAGAGATTATAATGGCAAGAAACAAAAGTTTGATGATGAGGCAGAGCATGAAAGTTAATTGTGGTGTATCTTAACGGTGCAATGGTACTTTAATGAGTAGTATGGTTACTGTAGGTTGATTAAGAGAATTGATGCAGACAAGTTAGAGAGTCCGAAAAAAGTGCAAACTGTTGCTCCATCCAATAATCAATGGATTGTAATCCATGTGATGCAACAGCATGGTTCTTTCCTTCAATTTTCTTCTTAAGCAGAGTAATGAAGCATTTGATGATTTAGTGATTAGTCCTAAAACTAAAACGGCTGAACAAAGGGAGTGGATGGAGAGAAGAGAAGAAAGCAGACTTTATTAGGGTGAGTGGCCACTATCTCAGGTCCTCTAAGATGCCTGGCTTCTCTGTAGCAGAGGCAATTGGGCGAATGCATGAATTCACATTATTAGGTAATTATGAGAGAAATTAAAAGGGTCACAATTGATGTTGAACTTTCAGGAATGGGTACATGCAAGTTATTAAAAACCCATTCCCAAAACCACATCCCATTTTTGTCCTTTTAGACTGTAAAATTTCATGTTCTACAAAACCCTTATGTACAAACACTACAAGTATTTTGGGGTAATCCAATGTTAGAAGTAAACCAGAGGAACTTGATTCAAGATAGGTGCAGTGAAGGTAGTGGAGTTGTCGCAGGAGGAACCATGCAATCAATTATATTCCTAGAATGAAGGAAAATAATCCATACCTCACCCTAAGAGAATCTCATATAATCATTGCAAATAAATACATTAAGGGAAACAATAACTCATAATAAGTTTTTTTTTATGTATTATTGTACAACACAGTCATCAAATTGTTGCTGTTCAGGTCAACTTTTCAAGACTAAATGCCATGTTCTTTTATTTTTTACCTAAGAATTATATGGAAGCATATGTATGTAATGTGCAGGAAAGTTTAGTAACCAATTAAGATTGTATTTAGTATGGTATTGTGTCACAATTATGTTTTATTAAAACAATCCATTTATTTACTATCTATATATGACCATTTACAACTGAATTTCTTTAATCTATCTATTACAAAAAAATATATAAAAAATATCAAATAAAATCCATTTATTTAATTTTACAAATAGTTAATGATTCATTAATTATTTATATAATTTAATAAAAAAATTAATCAATATTAAGGGATATTAAAATTACTTCAACCAGTTTTTTCATAATGAAATCTTTTTTTAAAATTTACTCTTCTAAAAATTTTCAAAAATATTCTTTTATTTTGTATTACAAAAATTATTTTTTTTTAAAAAAAACTTTTTCAAAATTTTAATTTTATGGTTGAATTGCATATCCATCCATGAAAAAATTGTTAATGGATAAATTGGACTTAATGATATTTAATGAGTAAGATTAGATTTAATTTTAATGAATTTAAATTAATTAATAAATTCTGATTCGTTATAATATAAAATAAAATTCATTAAATCCATCAATTTTTTCATTTCTAGTATTAGTAAAAAATTAAGACTTGCATTTTAAGTATAACATACTAATAAACATATCTTTATATCAGACCAAAAACTAAATATAGTCTCAGCGATCGAGACGAACAAATGTAAAATTTGTATTTTTGTTTTTTCTTTCTCCAAAAAAAGTTTTATTCTTTTAATAAATCTTTCTAAAGTAAAAAAAGAAAATAATTTAAAATAAAACATAGATAAACTCTCTTTTTCTTATTTCTTTTTTCTTTAACACTTATATTCTAAATTTTTCTTATATTTTATTTTTTTATAATCTTTTATTTCTATTTCAAAAAGATTAATAAAATATTTCATTTGAAAAAAATAATTCGAAGATTAATTATTTTAAATAATAATAAAATAATTATTTATTTTTAAAAAATAGTTATCCTAATTATTTTTTATAGAAATTATAAAAATATTTTATGACAAAATTTATGAGTCGATTAAATGAGTGATCCGATGATGCAGTTTTCAAAATCAACTAAAATATTTTTTAAACTTTGACTAGAAAATAATATCGAATAACTTCAACTAAATAACATTAAAAATTAATATTTTTGAATTATTAAATTTATTCCATTTTAAAACAATTTTTATTTGATGATAATTAAAATATTTTATCTATCTAAATAAGTAAATTAAAATTTTACAAATTAAAATTAATTTAAAACAAAATCAAATTAAGAAAAGTAAAATTTAATATATTTGCATTTCCTAAATATTATGAAATTTTCTATCAAATGTTGAAAAAAATAGCTTAATCATTGAGAATAATGGCACAAGAGTTTGGATGAATGAAATGAGTCTGCTATAATAATCTGTTCTCACATTTTACTCCACGTTATTTAGGTTTTGTTTCTTTCCATGGATGTACGGTTCACAAGGAAAGAAATGAGAGGATATTAATGGTTTGGATCCAGGGTTTTGCAGGAAAAAGGAGGAGAGGATATACCTGTGAACAATAAATATCTTCTCCCCTCAAAATGAAGAGATGTAGAGGGAAAGTCACATCAGCATGTGATATTTCTGATTTTACCTCATTCATATGCAAGGGTTTTTAATATTAAAAAACAGTATCTTTTTATTTATATAATGTGATTTATTTTCTAATTTTATAGTATATATTTAATATTTTAAGAAATTATTTGAAGTTTTCTTTTTATTTAATTTGTTGTTGTATTTATATTAATATTTTTTTTATAATTATTATGTTTATGAGTTTGTAATTTATTTGATAATAGTTTTTATGAAATTATTTTCTATTGTTAATTAATTTATATTTTTTTAGTGTTTTTTATTATTATAGGATTTTTAATAATAACAAATATTATAAGATCTGATTTATTTTCTAATTTTATAATGCATGTTTAATATTTTGAAAAATTATTTGAATTTTTTTTATTTAATTTGTTGAGTACATTTTTTTCTAATTATAATTTTTAAATTATATCTACTTATATTTAATATATATTTAATTTTAATTTTTAAATCTATGAAATATGTGAAAGTTGTTTATTTTTAAACAAAAATAACTCATTTCATTATTAAAAAAATTTAATAGGTGAGGATAAATTTGTAAAGTAACATTTAACAATTTAAAAAATAAATAAAATTCTCTCACAACCATCTTATCACTTACAAACTTCCATGAATTTTTCTCACTCATCCTCTCTAACATATCCCAGTCCAAACCACCTCACTTTCTTCACACTTTCTTTTCACATCCTCACACATCCACTCCCAAATCCAAACACTCACTTAATGACAATTTTTTTTAATAAATAAATGTTTAACAATTAATATAAAAGTTGTAAATAATTTTTAAATAAACACTATTTCACAAAGATTGTATGTAACAGTTACTTTATTGTATTTGTTTGTAAAGTTTTATAACATGGATATTTTATTTTATTGAGTCCCGCATATTATTTTGTAGTCTTGTTAATTTGGGCTTAAAAAAGACAGGTTAAAGAGTAATTAACATATCTTATTAAAGATTTTAATTATCTGGAAAACATCAGATATTTTTATTTAGTATAATATAATTAAAAATATTTTATTTTAATGTAATATCCTTTTTTATTGTTTTTATTCTCCTAAATTAACCAATAAATATTAACTTGCTTTGGTTTTACTAACATTTCTCTAACTTACACGTTAAAGAAATAAAAATTTGAACTTTTATCATGTATTCTATATATATAAACAAAAAAATCATATAGTATTTATTTTTATTTGATTTTTTTATTAACTACATTCAATTCTTTAATTTGTGTCAACATTGATGTAAGTAAAACTGAATTTAAATCTATCAGACAAAATTTCAAATATATGTTTTGTTAAAATGAAAATAAAAGTAATTGACTAATTAGTAGAGAAATTATTATTAAAAATAAATATATATTTTATACAAGAAAAAAAAATTGTGTACTAAAAGTATAAAATAGAAAACATTTTCATTATGTGATATCCAAAATAAGAGCTCTTAAATAAGAAAATGTTACTAAAACATATTTTTTTAACATACGATTCTTCTTAGATTCTTTATTATTCTCTAAAATTCATATAGATTTAATAAAAAACATGTAGGTAATATTATTTTCTATTATTAAGTCTCTCATTAACATATTTTTATTACACTTTTGGGTCAATTTATTGGGTTGAATGTCAAACAGGGCTAGTTGCTCTTGCCTTTGGGTTTTGATTGAAATGGGTTTGAAAGTAGCCCAGTAAGTGCAGGTATTTTCTTTCTACACCTCCACAGTTTCTTCCTGCACTTCCATAATTCTCTTAATTTCAAAATTACCTTTGGAAAAAAGTGTTGGGTTTGTTTTTTCCATTTTCAAATTGTATAATCTCTATAACTTTCAGACTCTACAATTCAAAATAAAAAATATATTTAAATTTTTTTATCCAACTTTTTTTATTTGATTATTAATTTACATATTTATTATAAATAATTTAAAGTAATATTATTAAGCTATTTATTCTTTGAGTCCAATTGTTACTCAAAATCTCTTATAGACATTTCACGTGTACATAAAGTGGGATATGAATATGGTTGAAACAAAAACCCTCACTTCATCATTCATAAAACAAAAACCCAACTTATAATAGATGAAATTTAAACTGAAAATCTTTAAAAAAAAATTGTGCTTTGGCTATAAGTTACTATAACCTACCATTAACATTTGTTATACCCATTTAGGTTAAGAGGGAGCATGATGACAACATGGTAGTTTTGACCAAACCCCACATCCTATTAATAGCCAAAAAGGTTGGTCATATTTCATTGTCGTGTCCACAGAAATCAAAGGGTTATCTTTCATTTTAAATTTTATTTTCCACTTTTATCTCATAAAAAAAAGGTTTTCAATTGTTATTGCGCATATATGAAATCTCAATTTTGAAGGTGGGGTCATCAAAGTTTATTGAACCAATATCAATTCTTAGTGAACCTACATGGAGCTGAAACATTGTGGTGAGAGTACTCTCACAATTAGTTTCAAAAATGGTTTTGATGCCCCTAATTTATTGTACTAATGCTCTATTATTTACCTGTACCATATTATTATAATTATCTTCTGCATGTACAAATTATCCATTGTGCATAACTTGTTATTGATGAAAAGGTATTAGTTTCATTAATTTATATAATATCATTATTTGCATAGAATAATTAATGTTAATATTTCATTTATATAATAACACTCTAAAAACAATTATCCACTATAATATAAATCCTTATTACCTCTACAAAGTATAATATATTTTAAAATACAACTTAAACATACACATATTATATATAATATAAATATTTATTATTGATAAAAAAAAACATATAAATATTTATAAAAGAAAAAATAAAATAAAATATCTATTGTCCCTTAGATATTGTTTATGTACATATCCCTATATCATGTACACACTATAGTCATAACAGATCACTACACAAACAATACATATAATGATAAACTTAATAAATTTCTAATATAAGATAATGCATATAAAAGGAAACAATTTTATTAACAATCTATAAACAATTCAACACAAACATACAATAACCATATAAATCAAACATAGATCTATACATCAAAGGATATTCATCTAATAAAATATCAACTAATGTCGTCTTCTAGACACGATTGTGAAAAGGCTCATAGATGACATCAACATGTCTCTTCCGTACGTCATTTTGATAACACGAATCATGTAAGTATATGACTTGGACTTGTCAAATGACTCATCAATTATGTTAGAATGAAATCACTCTTTCGAGAAGAAAATGATGAAAAAGTTGAATATATCTCAAGTAAATGGTGTATGGCATCTTGGTAGGCCTAACAACCAAGATGAAGAAGAAGAAGAAGACCTACCATTACCAGAAGACCATGTTGAAGGCGGTCAACCTTAGCCCTCAATCCCCCATGATGCGCAAATGACCAAATTTGGGGCGGGATTCAAAACATCCAAAAAAACTATGACGAGCATGAGGTTGAATATCAACACACGTTTGAACATGTTTCAACACATGTTTTGACAGGGTTGTTCAAAGGATGGACCAAATGGAAGATAAAATTAATCAGATTGAACGCCATTAACAAAAATGATTGTATATGATTATGTTATTGTTATTTTTCATGCTAAACATTATTATAGTTCTCACTTTTTTTCATGTCTTATTGAAAATTTCTTTTAATACATTTGAAACATTTTTTACTATTTCCAATAATAAAAAATAGACTTAATTACCTTTTTTTGGAGGATTGGGGGCTTTGCTTCAGTGCACTTCAATGTTTGGGTATCACTCTTCATTATCGTAGCTGTAAGGGGTGGGATGTGTAGAAGTGTTGTACTTCTGGCCATGGTGGCAGGAGCACGAGTGCATTCGTTGCACCCATTTATGATTGTGGAGATTTTGTTATTTTGAGAACAAAAATAACTGGAAAAAAAATGTTGGGAACAATTTTGGGGTTGTCCTAAGTACAAGTTGACATTTATTTAACTATGTTTTTGTAAACATATGCATGTTAGGTGAAAGATATTGATTCTTTTAATTTTATGCTTTTCTTCAAAGTAGAGTAGGAGTGACGTAGTGTTGGGTTGTAATTTCTTCAAATGGTGCATTGAAGATGTTGGCGATGAAAGGGATGCAATTATTGTCAAACAAAGGAATAAGATATGTAGTTTAGAGAAGCGTTTAAAGGTGTCCATAAAATGGATTCAGATGTTGTTAGGAGGGGTGTGTTTTCTTACTGTTATTAATATTATTACGTTAGCAATTTTCTTCATATTGGCATGAGATGAACATGTGTCTCTTTTGGGATTGTAATGTAATGACTTTATGTAATGTGCAGTTCATTGAATGACTATTTCAAGTTCATGCCATGTTATGTTGAAGTACAATTTAATGTGTATTTTCACATGAGTTGAGGTTATTGATATATTTTTCATTTCAGTATAATGTCAAATGAATGAATCATGTTAATAATTACAAATACGTTTAAATATTGAATAAATTATTGTTATAAAAAACTATTATACAATTACTAATTGTACTGCACAAGAGGGCTCGTGATCTCGGTCCAAGTATTTGTTGAGAATAAAAGAGAAGCACCCGAGAATAATGGTGCACATGTTAAACAAAATGTTTTTTTCCTGCTGTTAGCACCTGAAGATAAGTGGTGCCAGTTTGCAAGTGGTTTTTCTGTTATAATGAAATGCTTTTATGTTGAGATTACATTTTCGTTAGAGAAAGTTGTTGACGGGATATCTATAAAAGGGGCTTGAGATCCATGATAAAGGCACGTTGTTTCTGAATAATAAGTTTGAAACTGATTTGATGTCTCTAGTGCTCTTACTGACTTGATCATCGAAGTGTAATCAATAGGTAGAGCCCCTCTGGCCGAGTTCCAAACTTGACAGAGAAGACAAATCAGAAGCGGAGCTCTCCATCCAATCCACCCAAGGTCAACCGGCGAGAACACTAATATTATTTAAATTCAATAAAAAATTATTTACTAATTATATTTTATAAAATTATGAATATTAAAATTATTTATTTCTATCTAACAATTTTAATTTTTACAATTTTTTTATAATTATGAATACCAAAATTTTATTTTTAATGCAAAACAAATTTATTTTTTGATAATTTTTTATTCACCAAAATATTTACATAATTTTTAATTTTTTTTGTTCAAAGTCATTTCCTACACATATTCGAAAATTATATTTTAATTACAAACAACTAAAATGCACAAATAAATAAATCATATTTAATTTATTTATTTTAAATATAATGGTAAATTTGTATATGCTTAGATAATTATTTTTATTACAACATTTCGTATTTCAACAATGTTAAGTAACCCGCATTTTTCTGAAAATAACAATTTAATCCTACTGAAAATAACTTACAAAATTTTAATTAACTCAAATCTAAAAAACATACCTCACATTTCATTATTCGAATATTTTTCATCACATATAAGGGTAAATTTGTAAAGTTACATATTATACCTTTAAAAAAATTAAAAATTCTTTCACAATCATCACATCTAATAAATTCAATCTATCATACTCAAATCAAAACATTCTCCCTTTCTTCATAATTTTTCCCGATAATCACTTCAAATTCACTTCTCAAATTGACACGCCCCTTCCAAATCCAAACATAAACTAAGGCAAGCTCTCTATCAAACCCCTCTATCAAATCTATCAAGAATAAACTCTTTTTATGGTTTCAATTTTGCCTTCACTTTACAAACCTTTGGAATTTTAAAAGGCTTATGCTATAATATCACAAGGTGCAGGAAGAAACAGTCTGAAGGCTGTACTTAGTGCTGGCAAAATGGTTGATTGGCCCAGATTCTAAATGATCTAATTTGGCCCAATCTTAAATTAGTCGACGACTGTTTACATTCAATTTTTAGAAACAAAAAAAAAAGGATTTTTTAAAGTTGAAATCATATAAATAAAAGTATTTTCAACTTTTAAATTTAGTAGTATGATATATAAACATTAAAACATGTATATAATTTAATATATAATATTATTTCCATATTTTCTAAATTATAATTACTATTTTTAAAAACAAAATTATCTTACCTAAATTCCTTTATGTAGAAATTAAATATATTGAATCAAAATTAATCTACTTCAATTTAAACGACTATTATTTAATCTAATCTTAGCAAATTTACTATCTATCCAAACATGTAGGTTATCTTGAAAAGTTATATTGATACTGTGGTTGGATTGAGAAAACTATTTAATGTTATTGATATTTTTGAAGTATATTTCCACAGGTGAATACAGTATCAAGCCATGAACTTTTATGCAAACTTCCTTAGAAAAAAACAGATACGCCAAAAGTATTATATTCGCTATGTATTTTTTTATTAGGCTTAATTAAGTTTTAATTATAACATAAATTTAGTTATTTTTTAATAGAATTTTATTAAAAAAATTATTTTATTAGGTGTTTAAGATATTATATTCTTATTTTTTTCTAGGTATTCAGTTATCTATCTTTTGTTATCAATGGAATAAAGTAACTATTATTTTTATCTTCTCATCTCTAATTCAGTAATCAATTTGTTTATTACTTCTTCAACTTTTCTTAATACATTGGTAAATTTGTTCATTTTGCAAAATCAAGTTGACCAGTAGTGATTTGAAGAATATTGAAAAAGGAATGAGCGTATAAATAAATTAAAAAGGATAACATAAAAAGATAATTACGTGACAAAAATCAAACCCCACAAAATTTAAATAGAAATAAAATATATTTTAAGTATTTAATAAATAGAATTTTTTTCATAAGAACTCAATTAAAAATGTTTGATAAAGTACTTCTAATTTAATTATTTTATTATTATTATCTTTTATAATTTTGATAAAAATATATAATTTCTATTTCATATAATTTTATTTACTATATAAAAATAAGATATACAAATATATGAGGGAGATGTATATAGGATATAGGCAATTACTTTTTTTTTTGACATAACTGATATTAAATCACTACTAGAAATTATTAAATAATCTAATTTTAGACATAAAATATAAATAATCTAATTTTAGACATAAAATATAATTAGTCACTTTATTAACTAAATTAAATGTTAGAGACTATTTTTTTTATATTTAAAGTAATTTTTATTAATAATAAAATTTATAAATTAGTTTTTAAATTGATATATAATTGATTACCAAGGTTTTAGCTACCAATTACTTTAGATTTTGTACTTGTAAAGGGACTAGACAATACCTGCTACCGGTTGGACAATTGATTCTTCTCCCTCGGTCGTCCTTTCCTTCCTCTCATTCTTCTAGTTTTTTTTTCGGCAAAGAATTAAAGAAATAAAATAAAATAAATGGGACACTTTAGGGGTGTCCCAACCCTTATACAAACTCATTCAAGCTGGGTTAAGATGCCTGTACAAAACATACCCCTTACGACATCATGTAAAAAACCTGTTTAAAACCCCTTACAAAGTCTATGCTTCTAAACACAATCTAATCATGACAGCAAAATAAATAAACTCTAAAACAGTATCCCATCAATATTCACACTCCAACAGCTATAACTTGCTTTCAAAAGCCAAAAAGTAATTTACTACATGTTCTAACAAAACATGCTTTGTGCAGCAGAACACATTCTCACAAACTTCCATGTATAACCAAGACCAATCATACCACCTATTTGAACAACACCATCGGTAGCAGCAAAAGATCAAGAATCTCGATCAGGCATGCACCTGCAAAAGGTTCTCCAACGTTCAAGTCAGTATTCAATATTTGGATGTTATTAATGTAGTAATAAAGTCTTACCTTTACTCTTGTCTAATGTTCTTATTTATACATTTTGTAATGAGCTCTATAATGTATGAGCCATATTTAATGTGTATCATCATAAAAATGTAATTACCTGATTTGTCGTGTATGATTGTTACACTAGCCAGTCGAGTGGTCTCCAATACCGAATGTTAACGGATTGTCCGACCCCAATCGTTACACTAGGCCCCAAGGTCGAGGGCAATTCTTCCAGAAAAGTCTAGATGTGACCATTTTGTGTTTCGAGGTTGGAGGGGAGAAGACTGAATGTTGATTACTGTAAATTAGATGTTGATGGGACACTTTTCATGATGTTTCTTTAAAGTCAATGTAACTGCCCGATGAGAACAAATCTAATAGTTCCATTGGCCGTGACTTTTCGAGTTGCAACTGTTAGACCCGTTAAATGTGAATAAATCTAATTGTTCTAAGATGTATGACATTTCATGTTCCCGTGGTAGGACCTCTATAAATAGTGGTTCCTTTCATATTTTATCCTTTGCTTATTCTCTCTAATTCTGAATACCAAGTGATATTCTAAGTACCGAATTGTGGTGAGGTATTTTCCACTTTATTCAAAAGGATAGTGATAGTCCTCATCTTCTTCTTATACATCTTCTTTTGGGGGAGCTTTGGTCATGATAGGGAATGACCCAAAAAGGTTGGTTGACCTGATGTGAGTTGATTTTAGAGTTGCCCATATTATGGTGCCACTTTGTTTATGGTTTTGAATTATGGTGTGAGAACCAAAGAAGATCCCCACTGGACACGAACTTAACCAAGTGGTTAAGTAAGTGTGAATGTTCACTTCTAGAGGACAAAAGGAAAAAAAACACAGTATATGGTGATTATGATGATCATTGTGGAATTGAAAGAGCATAAAATGAAGCAAGAAATGAAGAAGATGGCCGAATTGAAACAAGATAAAAACAAGAACACAAAGAGGAATTAATGGCATATTGATAAGGAATGAAAAGATGAAGGAAGGAAAGCTTATGAAAGATGGATCATGCAACTTGGAAGGTTGGGAACTTCCAAGATGAGTGGTGAAGGCCGCCACTTGAAGAGCCCTACACCCACAAGATAAGACCAAGTAAGAGAGCACTCAAGACTCACTCAACACTCTCGCAGAGTCTCTTTTCTATTCAAAATTCAACGTGTTAATACATGAGGCAAGACACCCTATTTATAGGAATGAGTGCCTTGGTGGACAAGATGTGGGGGAGGGGTAGATTAGTCCATGAGAGGGACGAACTAAGGGGTTTGACCTAGGTCAATTTTGTCCCTTAGTCCTAGCTTCTAGAAGTTAGGACTACATTATAACTCTAATGGACTAGGCACAAGCTAAAATGATAAGTACACCCTCCCTTTTATGCTAAATGGACCCTACTTTACTGAAATTAAAAATAAAGAAAGTAGCTGATGCTCAGCTCCCATGGCTTGGGCTCTACTCTTGATGATCCTTTGAGGAATGATGGGCTCTGAAGCACTGGCTAGTGGTGTGTCCTGACCTAGCCCTGGATCCTGTGTCATGCTCCGAGTCATCCTTCTGGAGGGTTGGGCTTGGTCAGTGGGTGCACTATCTCTCAGGTCCTCATCATGCTCTTTGGGTGGGAGAGAATTCGTCCATGAATTTGCAAAACTTGCAGAGAAAGGAGTTAGATCACTAACATTAAAAGAATGACTCATTAAATACGTTTCAGGTAAATCTAACTCATAAGCATTATCATTGATCCTTTTAATGATCTGGAAGGCACCATCGCCACATGGTAGGAGTTTGGATTTCCTTTGAGTAGGGAAACGATCCTTCCTCATGTGAAGCCAAACCCAGTCCCCGGATTCAAAGATCAATGCCTTGCGCCCCTTATTGGCGTGTTGGGCATACTTGCCTACCTTCTTTTCAATTTGGTGCTTGATGTGGTGGTGCAATTTTTTAATAAAAGATGCTTTGTCAAAATCATCCTTGCACAACACCTCATCAAGTACAAGAATAGGAAGGAGGTCAAGGGGTGTCAAGGGATTGAACTCATACACAATCTCAAAAAGGGTGTGAGAAGTAGTAGAGTTGACTACTCGATTATAAGCAAACTCAATATGAGGAAGTAAATTTTTCCACACCCTCACTATAAGAAAAATTGGAATTACATACAGTCAAAATCCGTATGTAAGACTCAAAATTCGTATGTAAAACAAGTTTACATACGGATTACATACATGCAAAAATCCGCATGTAATACTGTCGTAGGTAAGTGTTCCATAATCTGTATGTAATTACATTGTATGTAAAAAAAATCATTATTATTTTTATCTTTTTTAATTATTTTCAATTATTATTTATTATTAAAGTTGGAAACAATCTGCACAGGATAGATGTCCAATTGACTCCTAGGTCCAACCATGGTATCAAACATGTGAGCGAATTTGTTTTTATCAAGTTTCTTCCATTCATTAATATTATCATCTACCTACATATAATAATATACAATTTCTTGACAAACTAATTCCTTGATAATTAAATGAAATTATCCAATAAACATTATTATACAAAAGAATAAAATATAATATTTAAATAAATTAAAAATATTTACAATTATCATAGCATTTAAAACAAGTGAAATCCATTGCATCCTAATGTCTGGTGTATCTTTATCCTTCAATATTAATAAATTGTTGACTAATTGCCAAAAATAATTACTTAATCAATAATTAAAGTATTTAAATAATTTTTTTATTACCTCTATCCATGAGTCTATAAATTATTGTGTGCATGTTGTTTATTACATTCATAGTTTTCTCATTAATATGAATATTAAAATAAAAATAAAAATAATTAATATAAATCCTTATATCCAAACTGTGTCTATTAAAACTAACTAGTAACATCATCACCAATTTTAGTTACATTTCTAAAAATCTATAATTGTATCAAAATTATTGTTTGATTTTGTATTTGATTATTCCTTCGTAATTTTGTCGACATTTTTAAAAAATAGAAAAGATAAATATTTATTTTTCACTTTTTTTTTATATATTTCGAAAATATATTAATATAACAATATATATAAAAAAATGCCTCAATTTGGTTTTTTATTTTAGCTAATGAAAAAGTTAACTCTAAGAGTGAAAATGGGTCTCATTTAGACTCGGAAACTTTCTCAACATTTCTTGAACCACCCATTCTTGAACATTTCTCCTCTGGTAAAAAAATTAAACAAAAAATTGGTTTCACAATGAATTAATTAAAATATACACTCTATAAGTTATCTTTTATATCTTTACATTAGTTTTGCTTTTTATTATGTTTTGTTTCAAAATTTAGTTTTGGATAATACTCCGCCCCTCTATTTTGACTTTGTTCCCAATGAGTTACATGTGGAATGGCATATTCCGTTGGTTTACCATTTTGGTGAGATAACTCTCATAACATCACTTTTTAAATTGTAAATGCAGTTTTGGCAAAGTCGTGTTAAATTGGAACGATTTGTGCATATGAAGTCGTGCCGAATTGGCACGACTTGCCTAAATTTGTAATTTTTTTTAAACGGACCCCATTTTGGTAAAAAGCAAAAAAAATAACCCCATCATGGTCAAAAACCCGATTTCTTTCTGCATACACAAAAGAAGACAACAGGTACCATGTTTTTATATTCTATTCATCATCAGGGACGACAAAAAAGGAGATACAAAAATTAAATAAGAAAGTATGGGTAGAAAAGATCTCAATAGTTTGGGTCATTTTTCAAAATGAGAGTGGAAACAATTTTTACATTATCCCTTGTAAGTAGATTTCTAATTGTTTAACAGTATAAAAAGGACAATGTATCAAATTTGAAGTTGATTTCTACATTGTAAATTTTCAATTGGATTTTTATTTTGAAGATATATAGGAAAGATTATCTAAGATTGCATTATATTACGCATATAAATACTAGTTTACAACAATTAACAGATATTTGAATGGAATTTGATTTCTTTCTTTCCACAGTTTCACCTCACCAAGAGCAAACAAATTTCTATTCCATAATAAAGGAGAAACTATAGACAAATAAACAAAAAATCACCTATACTGAAGTCCTGACCAGGACCAAATCTTTTGAAAGAGTTGTAGGGAAAGGAGGATTTGCTAAGGTCTACCATGGCCGGATAGAAGATACTGACATAGCTGTCAAAATGCTCTCTCTCAACCCAAAGGTATCTGCAATTTAAGGTGAAGGTGGTATGACTAACTTCAAATATGATCATTGTCCAAAGGTACTTCACTAACTTTTTTATCTTTAAGTATATATAATACTTAAATTATAATATTTATTAATTGATGAGATTCAGTCAAAATTTGATATTGAAAAATGTGCTAGAAAGTAGATTTTAGGAAGCATATGCCCAAGTTGGAGGAACCATAAATGTCGATTGAAGGCAAAATATTTAATTTTGAAAAATGTTAATGTTGACTTAGGTTGGGTTTGTTGTTCCGTGACACATTGGGATTTGGATTTGGATTTGAGCTTGAGGTTTGAATTTGATATGCATGTAACTAACTGATTGAGTTAGATGTGGTAGTTGTTATGGTTGTTTGTGACGATTACTGTGAACTTGTATTGTTTCATTAAGTTTGAGGTTTTACTAGTTTGGTTATTTTAAGATAAGGAGAACTTGTGCCTCTATGGACATCCAAATGAGACTTGGGAGGTGAACCTGCATATAATGTTTCTTTAATTCCTTTGTGACAATTTTTCCATGTACAGGCTTGTGGGTGATAGGGGTGAACCTATTTTTGATATACTATCAGTTTTTCCTTGTCATAAAGAAATGTATGTTTATCATTTTTTGATGTACATTCATATTGGGTTGGAAAGAGAAAACTACTACTCTTTGAAACATATTAGGAAGGGCTTCCTGCCTATGGCTTGTTTGGGGGCTTTGTGGCTCTGTACAGAGAATTTATCACTGGGATAGGGGAAACTGAAGCCAAGGCTGAAGGAGAACAAATAAGCATTGAAGGATTCATAGGCAAGGGAAGGATGAGGAAGCTCAGAAGTTGTGGTTGAGGTTGAAGAATGAGGTTGCAACTTAACTAAAGGTGAAGGGTTTTGATGTTGAATAATTGTACGCTTTACAGTGAATGACTGCCAATGTCATTCCCATGATACATGAACTAGTTGTGAGACTGTAGTTGTAGTACATGCTAAGAATCTTATGTATGCTATATGGTAAATAAAAGTGACAATTTATTGACATGGCATATCTAAATTCACTTTCAAACATTAAAAATTCATTGAAATACTATTAGTGTTTGTATAGACAGATTTTTATTACTAGCTTGTGTATAAAATAAAAGCATTTAAATATAAATTATTAAATTCATATGTTACACAATCCAAACCTAAGTAATCTATATAATTTTATAATCAAACAATTTACTAAAGATTTTTAGTAACATTTTTATAATGTTACTTTTTTATTAAAAAATAGATTAGTAACTGTTCTCACCGGTTGACCTCAGGTGGACTGGATAGAGAGCTCTACTTCTGATTTGTTTTCTCTTACGAGTCTGGAACTCGGCTCCGTTGGATAGAGGGGGCTCTACCTGTTGATTACACTCAAACGATCAAGTCAGTGAGAACACTAGAGATATCAAATCAGTTTCAGTGTAAGTCTCAGAAACAGCGTACCTTCACCACGGGTCTCAAGCCCCTTTTATAGATATCCCGTCAACAAATTTTTCTATCAATAATGTAATCACAACAGAAGAACATTTAATCATAACAAAAAAAACCACTTGATAACGGGCACCGCTTATCTTCAGGTGCTAACAGCAGGAAAACATTTTGTTCACGTGTGCACCATTATTCTCGGGTGCTTACTCTTTTATTCTCAACAACTTTTTAATTAATATATAACTAACACATATATAACTAACATGCACATTATAACAAAAATAAATATCTCTTTATCTTTTATCTTAATTACCTTTTCTGGGCCGACTCCTACATAGACCGAGCTCCCGACCCATCTCTAGGGCCCAAATGTCAAGCGGTCCTCTCCTAAATACCTGGGCTGAGGTCATGAGCTCTCTTGCACAATATAATAAAAATGTCACTTCTTTATTAAAAAAATTCACTACAAATTTTTAGTGACATTTTTATAATGTTACTCTCTTTTTAAAAAATATTATTAAAAATATTTAATAACAGTTTTAAAATGTTACTTATTTATTGAAAAAGGTTACTAAAGATTTTTAGTAACATTTTTATAATATTACATTTTTATTAAAAATTATTACTAAAAAGATTTAGTAACATTTTTAAAATGTCACTTCTTTATTAAAAAAAGTTACTAAAAATAATTATTTATAATGTGATACAAACCAAGCCAACAAGGAGATGACCAATGATGCACATTACCATTCACACCATGAGAAGTCATCTCAACAATCAAGTGAATACCTCACCAAGGATCTAGCGGACCTCACCAGAGGGAGAAATGGACAAAAACCAAATCATCTAATGTTCTTTTTGCTGGTCTTCTTAAGAATAAAACAAGTTGTAAATAATTTGGGCTCAGTTTAGGGGTTCAAATAGCAAGATAGGCTTAGAATAGGTGTCTTTAGCATAATATGGGAGGTGTGCTTAGCACTTTAGCTTGTTTTTTACCTAGTTTCTAGAAGAACAACTCTAAGGTGTGGTTTTGACTTAGTCAAACCCTTGATATGATTCCAATAACACAATATGAATGATTCTTGACATTCTTAGGAATCATCTTGAGTTGGATATGAGATAGGCACTTTAAGATAGAATTGGATCAAGGTTCTATGATCAAGAACTCACCAAGACTAGTACCAAAAC
>Ga0123342_1001284_pt1 | contig 42126 bp, 17 predicted proteins | sample Turbeawhitnodule_FD_89960 | JGI IMG/M metagenome (GOLD analysis project Ga0123342, IMG submission 89960) | Root nodule microbial communities of legume samples collected from Mexico - Turtle bean Mexico white nodule | ecosystem: Host-associated > Plants > Roots > Nodule | place: Mexico: Nepantla...
CAGATACTACAAGGGACATGGACATGGATACAGCACAAAATGGAAACATAAAATTTTCAAAAATTGCAGGTCATGGCACTGCTATAATATGCATAAATGAGCAGTTTTGTTGGCATCAGTCCTTATAGCTGATTTGAAGCAACTAAAGGTGGATGGCTACTCTTTGGAAGCAAATCATTTTTACTTTGGTATATCCACTATCACAAATACTTTATTTCTCACGAAACAACTTTCCATCTGTAGTTGCTTCAAATTAGCACTAAAGGATAAGGCTAACAAAACCATAAACCTAATTAGGATGAACATAAACACAAGAGGATTTATTCTAAGAATGAACTTTAATTATTCTAAACATAATTAATTAACTGTTACAATTATCTTAACATTGTAGTATTTCAATCTTTACTGGTATAAAAGTTGTAAAATGCAGGTAAAAATGTTGAGTGCCATGCCATGCCCAACATGATTACACGCTTGAAACATGCACAACACATCATGCCCAATATTTAGAAATATAGTGCTTTCTTGACACTAAACAATAAGTCTGTACTCAAACGTATTTGTGTGTTGTTGAGTGATCAGCAGAAAAAATGTCAAGTGTCCAACATGAATACATGTTTGACACATGTACAACACAACATGGCTACTATTTAGAATTATCATGCGTTCTTGACCCGACAAATAAGTTGGTACAAGCTGTTTTTGAGTGTTTGTTGTGTGATTGTTGTAATTATAAAAATAAGAAATTGATCTTATATATTCAATAATATCTAGATTATACATGTATTATTAGGAATTTTATTTATTCTCATATCATATATTTGTTATTAAAGGATGTCAAAACTCCTCTATTTATCATATTGATTCCTTTTTCTCAATATAAATAAAGCACCTGTGCTATCTCATAATATAGATTTAGCTCTATGTTTCTCTCTTTCTTAGAGTTTAAGGGTGATAAACAAAGAAAAAAGTGGGAGTGGCATAAATGAGGTGTTAAGATGTTTGGCCAGGCTACCGCTACACAAGAAAGGATAGGATATTAAATGATTAAATATGAGATATTAGTGTAGTGCCCATTGAGAATAAGATGACAAAAAATTGGCTAAGATGGTTTGGATATATGCAAAGAAGGCCAATGAAGGCACTTGTGAGGAAAGTAGATCGCGTAGCCTTTAGCCCTAAAAAGTGATTGAGGGAGACCAAAAACAAAAAAAAAAGGGAATTATTAAAAGGAATCTCACACAGTGAATAATTTCCTATATAATTTGGTTTTTAACTTAAACTTGTCATGTGATCCTCGTAGACGACCGCATACAATGGTATAATAATACTATAGTTGTTCTTCATGATAAAGAAAGAAAGTTATTTTATTCAGTTGGACAGTCATGACAACATCAAAATTATTTTCAGAATTGAAAGCGCCTGGCTGTTAAAGCTTAGAAAAATAAAGATTCCACGACTCATTTTTTTAAGTGTTCCTTTTTTCCAAAAGCTATTTTCAACTTCTGAGGAAAGCAGTAAAACAGATTTTTTTTTACATATTTTTCAATTTCTAATTTAAAAAAAAAACAGAGCTTTCTCTGGAAAAAGCACAGACAAGTATGACCTTAATGCCTAAGACATTTTTTACCGTAAAAAAATTAAATCATGTTAAAAAGTTACAGTAGATCCCTCATTTGTGGAATAACAGAAAGGAAAGCATAATATCATTTGATATTCAAGCATAGGGTAAAATTATAAAAGGAGAAAAATAGCATTAGTTATTGATTTCAGCCAAATAACTTCTATTATTAATCAATAGAAATAAATCTCTGGGCAAACTATAATCAAAGGCTAATAATGGTATAAGACATAAACCACACAATGTTTCTAAAGATTCCTGAAATATCCAAACAGGCATGGAATTGAGAAATATGACAGATTCCAAAGCAGCATATTAAGAGACTAGATTCAGTCCATATATTCATAGCATCCTCAAAAATATAACAAAATAAAAGCTGAATTCAATCAAATCACCTCACTACGATGTCTGGATAAAAGGGTTGATATCCAGTGCAAAGCTTCAATTCGAGTAGCCTCCCATTCATTAGATAGTTGCCTAACCAGTCAAATCATTTCCAAAATCAATCTCCGGTATAATCAGAGCAAATTAGTGCCGGCTAAACTAAACAGACCCTATTCATTTGCCAATATCAGGTATTTTCAAATTGAAAAGCATCCATTTTCCCAGGTTAGAGAAACTACACCTCCTAGCAATGGAGAGGATTGCTCCTACATCAAATGCTTCAGTTGGATCAGCCTTGATTGCACGTAGCTCTTCATTGGTTTCACGAGCAACCTTATACATAAGCCACAAAAGAGTTCTAAACCATTGCTTTCCAGTGCAGGCAACACCAAAATTAAACATCATACAAACAGAGAATTATAATTTATAAATTACCAAAAACAAAAGTAAACACGAGAAAGGAGGGAAAACTCCAGTAAGCCTACCACTCTAATTTTGTCTTCTTTATCAGATATGCAAGGCAAAATGGCTCCAAGAATGTCAGCATAATATGGAACAAGCTGATCTCCACCAAGTTTGACAAACTCATTTATCTGTTAAAACAAGAAAGCACAGTCATTATTTAAGGAAAATAATAATGAACAACAATTCATGATAACTTTGACTAGATGCCAACACTAAACAGAAGTTTGATTTCAATAAAAACTTGTTTAACAAGTCAAAACATTGCAACACAACTCACCCATGTCATAGCTGTTAACCTAGTAAATTCATCTGGAGAACCTGCCCTTTGTACCAGTATTTCCGCCATTCGACCATAATCTACAGACTTCAAGAGTAGCACTGCTTGAGTCAGAAAATGACAAATGAACAAAACATGTTGCTTTTGTTTCAAATAATAGGTGAAAATGATGCACACTTGTACATCACAGAAAGAAGTCAGCAAACAGATGAAAACTAAAAAATGCACAGACAGGGGAAATACAGTAAGATGAAATGAAACAACAGAAAGAAGTCAGCAAAATAGATGAAACCTAAACAATGGGAAGCATATAAAAGCAGAAAATAGCTGTAGTAAACCCAACCAGGAAACTTACGGCAGAAAAACAATGCCCTAAAAGCAGAATTGCAATCTGAATGGATTCAAAAGGCTAGCTACTCCAACGAAAAGGAAAAAAGATACGTTATAAGAAGCCTTACTGGTGAATTTTTAATCTCTTGAAGAAACTCAGAAAGAGCTGAATCAGCCTGTTGACGTATTTCATGACTTGAATCGCTCAGCATATTAAACAAACCTGAGATGTTAATGAAGATTAACTGGTTTACATCGATTTTGTATATAACATGTTAAGAGAATAGAAATGTAAAAACTGCCTCTTCAACTGATACACTTACCATCAAGAAAATCAGGAAGAAAACCCAGCATGTCAATATCTGGGACACTATCCAATACAGTAATCCATCCTACCAAAAACTGACGAACATATGGATTCAATACATTCATGCGCTCCCTCAACAACGGTATAAATTCTTCAATACTGATGATCAAGAGATTAAAATGGGGAACCATGAAGTATTAAAAATCAGTCAGAGATCTCTGTATCCACAGCTATGTTGAAATTTAAAACACAACAGGATACAGTCATGCAGAAAAACATAAAGCGCAGAAGTAAGAAGGTGCACCTGAACTGATCACTTTCGGTTACAATATCCTGTTTCAATAAAGTAACATATAATCATTAGTTAATCAAAAGGGAACAGTAATTCAAATCATTATTAGACCAGTACCTATTCAGAGAACATCTGATATGTGCAGTTATGCACTCGTGCAAATCTGGCAAAAGATTGTTGGAGTTCAGGAGAAATTTATTATACCTTCACAAGTCGATCTAAAAGATGAGCAGCACTTTGTACATTGGCATCTGAGTCTGCTGAAAGCTTGCATAAGGCATCAAAGATCTGGTTGAAGAATATAATAAAATCTCCTCTCACAACCTAGCATCAAAACACGATTGACATTGGAGAATTGTACATTATAGTATAAATGGTTTATATGGGTAAGCAGAATTGATCCTCACCTTTGCTATGTTGTATAATGCTTCGCAAGCATAATAACGAACTCTACTATCTTGATCAGCAAAAGAATTTAATACAGGGGGCACAATTAGCTGTCAACAATGTATGCACACATCAATTTCATCCCTTTAGGTTTAAATAATCTTTTTTTTAATTAATTAAACCTCATCCTAAAATTTTGACCCATGGTAAGACCAGTTTAACCATAAAAAATGGAACTAGCATCCAAAAGTAATTAGCGTGTTTCATGTCAATAACTACACTGAAACTACACCAATTATATTCAATTCACTGACACGCTTGAAATTGCAGCTTCATAATGCTATGGTTTTCAAAATGCCTTGTGCTATAGCAAAATTACGGCAAAAGGTCATATTTGAAAAACGTATCCCCGAGAGGGCTTATGATTCATAGGTCTGAATAGATGAAAATATACACAGTTCTGATGTAACTTATCATATCAAAGTCAGTACCAAGAAGTATCTTACTTTTATTTTTACCATAGGCAGAAAATAACACCATTACCTTTTAATAAATTACCCATACCCATAATACCAAGATAAAATCAAATAAATCCAAAATTAAAGAGCATCAAAAGGTTGTTTGAGAAATCCATAATTCTTTCCTCGTGTAACAGCAAATTAATCCCAAGTCCAAACAATTAAATGACACAGGTAGCCACAGTAGCTAATATTCTCTCTCTCTCTCACACAGAGCATGTCTATTCTTATCCACTAAATCACAGTAAACACTACCAAGCTTCTAAAAGGTACACCACCCAAAATGAAATTTGGGTAATTTAATCCATGACAAAATAACAAGTGATGGGAACCCCTTACCTCGAGATGCTGAGCAGCTTCAGTGGTCAACCCAACAGTGGCAGCAGCTAAGCTTATCAACCCTCCCTTCAATAAATTAAATTTTAAAAAAATGCTCAAATTATTAAATTCAAACTACAATTAACCCAAATTAAAGATTAAAAAAAAACATTATTAGCACTACCTTCCGGTGATTTGCTTGAGGCGAATAAGTAAATTCGTTAGTCAACAAATTGATCACGGCAATTATCCTATCATGATCCCCAGAAGAAGCAAGCTGCTTCACAATCCCCTCAACCTATAACAATAATAATAACACAAAACCCTTTAAAATCACCAATGTACTCAAAACTCACCAAATTGGAAACAACAGAAAAAAAAAAAAAAAACAGAAGTCAATATTCTTTTGAAGAGAAAACAACCTCAAGTGCTGCATTCTTGCGCTTCTCGTAGAGCTTGTCGGCGAGGTTGCGAAGCACGGCGGCCGGAATCACCGATTCGGCCATGGCAACACCTTCGCAATCGAAATTCAAAGAACGAATTGAGAATCAAATTCGTTTGCGGATCTTCTCCTGCTCCAATCGGAACATCCTCCTTTCTTTTCCCTCACGAAACGGAAATCAAGGAGTGCAAATCAAAAATGGCAAGGTTTTCAAGTAGTTTCAATGGCATGGAAATGCGATTGAGTGGGAAAACTGAAAATCGGATCTGAGAAAAACGTAAATTGAAATTGAAATTGGAATTGAAACCGAAACCAATAATTCTCTCTCTCCTTCGGTAGTTTTCTATAACTTTTTTTTGCATAGTTCACGTTTTTGTGAGATTGAAATTAATGAGCAGAGAGTGACTAGAGAAGTTGTTCCTAATTGTTGATTTAGATGAAAGAGGAAAAATCACGTAATTTTTGGGTATTGGTATAGTCACTTCTTGTTTTCGTAACACAAAAAATTGCAAATGTATATTTTACATTTTACAACCAATAAATATAATATAAATATTCTGATTCTATGTTTTGAAAAAAATCTATAAATTCATTTTTTTCATATAAAAACTTTTCATCTGAAATTTAAAACTTTTTCTACTGATTACGCAAACTTAGGTATGGATAAAAATAATGTAATTGGTAAGAAAGACTTGGCTAAATTGATATCTGATACCAATAGAATAAGTCACTTTCTCCCTCAATCATATCATTTAATATATCTACTCAATATAAAATTAAATTTTAACATTGTCGTTGGTTTCATTTGTCTTACGGATATAGAAACCTAGATGTTACGAAGTGAACCGTGAACTTTAAGCTTAAGTCAACTTTATAAAACCGGCTCATAAGGTTGAAGTTTGCAACTTTAAGCCTAACTCAACCTCATAAAACCGACTAATAAGGTTGAGGTTTGCACCCACTTATATACAATGAAATGTCATTATCTCTAGTCGATGTAGGATCTCCAACACTAGAAGTGATTGTTATATATTCTAGATTTCGATATCCAGAAAGTTATTTTCGTATCTCATTTAAGCTTTTGGATGATCCGTCATATCCAAAAGTGAGTTATGAATTCTGAATTTTCATATCTAAAATAATATGTTGTAAATGGTGTTGATGATTAAGATCCGGAATTCATTTATGTTTGCTTACGGATCTTGGCATCCAGAATGTCATTTGTTCTCTTTAAATAAGTTTTTACATATAACAAAATTCAGAAGTGATATATTAATTTCGAACTTATATATAAGGAACATTGTGATTTGACTTACGAATATGAATATCAAGAAGGGGAAAAAAATTCATTAAGGACAAAACGAATATTTCACGTCAATGTATCAAGTGCGGATTTGAATTAATATGGTGTAGGGGAATCAACCATAGTATAATTACCCAAAATAAATCAATTTGAATTATAAAAAATTTAAATGTATTTATTTATTATATTATTGATCACCTTCTTTTAATGCCTCATTAAATTATATAATTTACTTAAAATACACTAATAGTTTGGTATACTATTTTCTACTTTGATAACAATTGTGATCATAATTGTAAATCTTATTAAGGAGTATTTCTGAGCAGTTAAAAGTTAATTTCGAATTATGCATTAGTGCATTCTTGATTCTTCAAACCAGATTGTGTTTTTTTTTTCTAAATTGTCTTGCCTAAATATGTAAACTGAAAACTTTTGAACACATTCTAAACAGTGTTTTTCGGAAAGTGTATCATTTTTGTCATTTCACTGAAACTAGAAATGGCATCAAGCAATTGCTGTTAAATAATTCAATCAGAAGAATCCCTAAGGCAATAAGTGGTCATGTTCTCTTCATTTTACTTTAGTATATCAAAAAGAAATAGAATGTATCAAGCTAACAAATATTGTTGCCCGGGATAAATGCAGAAAAAGAGAATGAAATAAATATTTCATAATCAATTTGAAGATCTAGCTAACAGCAAATGATTTTCAGGAGAAATGCTAGATGGAACAAATTTGACAAGCTTTGCATCCAATCCATGTTTTCTTAACCACATCAACCTCCCCATGTCAATAATCCACTTGCACTTGAATCCCAGTGCTGCTCGCCTATCTGCTTGCATGTCTGAAAGAATTTTTTCAACTCCATTTGCATATCCATCACCTTGCTCCTTTCTGCAGCCAAAACACAACTTTTGATATACCAGTTTCCATGACTTTCAGAAAATCTTATTTTATAGGTAACAATAATTTTTATGCCCAATTTAATGACTAAAGAATTGGAAGGATTACATGAATTGCAAATGTGATATACAGTTGGTAGTATCAGGATCAGAATCATGATTAGCATCTACTGCCCAGCTGGTAAACCATGTAATGGCATGAAAATCTTCTTTTGTCAGCCCCAGATCCAGAAAAAACCTTTTATCTGCAAGGTTACAATTTCAGTCAGCAAGTAAAAACACTTATCATCATATTCATAAAGAGGTTTAAATATACAAACTACAGTATTCACTAGAAAGCCAGAATAAAGTGATTACTTGTATAGTGTTTCCATTGGCAAAGGTGGTGACAACATGTTGCTATAGCTAAACCTCCAAACTTACTGTTAGCAGTGCACTGTTCACTACTATCTTTTCTATATTCAGGAAAGCAGCATCTCAATGTTAAATCTGAAAAAAAGTTGCATAACCATTTATGTTTTCATCAATTAAACAATCAACTCAAATTTTGGGGCCGGGGCTGTACTTATCTAACTAAATTGCCAAAAAGTCACCTGTTGCAGCTCCACATAGATGTTTACCAATGGCCAGAAATGGAACTCCTCGCAAGGACTCAACAGCATTCAAATCTAGATCTTCAACTGTAAAAGTTGGGTGTTATAATTTTCAAGGGCACAAAATTATAGATAAAAAGTAGCTGCAATACAGAATTATGAAGCAGCCGAAGAAGATAGAGCAATTTCTATCAGAGGATTAAGATGTAAGGTTTTATGTTTCATGTAAGAGGCACGTGACTTGTTAATTAAAGGGACTAATAAGTAAATAAATTAAAAAATGAAGGATAAAACACTAATGGGACTAATGAGGAGCAATTTCCTAATAATAACTGCTATTTGATGGGCCTAACAGAATAATGGGATTTATATTTATATAAACCACTAACACATAAACAAGGTCATTCCCTGACAAGTATGTAAGTTTATCTGCCCTATATCCATCAAATAAGAGAGATTGTAGAATAGAGAGTCCAAGGGAGTGAACCCTATATCCTTTAAATAAGAAAGATTGTAGAATAGAGAGTCCAAGGGAGTGAAACCTTGAATCGTCATTCATTTAATTGAATATCTCCATAGCACTAAAGAGCAATCTCTCAGAGAAAAGCGCCAAAATAATTCATTTAATCCAATCTATAGAACACTAAAGGGTAATATCTTATGGAGAAAGGTACACATATTATATCTTTAATATATTTGAGGATCACATAATTTTAAGATCTTGTTTTGGTTTTCTATTTTTACATCATGTTTTTAATAGGAAACCTTTAAAATGATTACAGCTAAAAACTGACTAGACTCCATGAGAGAGTTAATAGAACGAAATCTAAATAATTCAACAATGTGCACATGCCATGCCCATATAATAAAATACAAAATGCATGGAAATTCAGTATAGTACATGACAAATACATCAAATATATATTGTTTCTTGATATGATGAAAAGCATGAGATGAAACAAAATTAGGAAGAGTGTAGATTAAGATAAAAGCACCAAGATCCACAAAAGTTTTCAGAAGAAATGCTGGCTGTAAAGTTATTAAGGGGAGAAATATGAAAGGTGCTAAATTAGCACACATGATCATACCATGGATATGCCCTTGGCCTACAACTACAAAGAAAAAACGGCACTTCTTTTCATGCCTGATCATTTTTAAAATACCTCAACATAGAGGACAACAAAACTTTACATGCTTAAGACTAAGAAAATGAATATGTTTAGTTGATTTCCTTAAATAAGTGCATCTTTTGTATTGGGTTTTCATCAAGAGCTTTCAAACGTGAATGCATATGAATCATGTATGCAGAGTAGGGAAGGAGGGGGGCGGGGGGATTGTGAGTGAATTCATTTTGAAACATTTGTTTACACTTCAATGAGATTAAATTTACAACTCCAAATCCTGTTATTCACAATTTTTTCATATTCAGTTGAAATACGCAATGTGATTTCTTTAGTAAAGATATCCAAGCAGGCAAACTCAACCACTATAAGTACAACTTCAAAAAATATCTTCTACAACAATAGTTTTGAGACTCTTACTGTCTATTCTTAAACGCTCTAACATCAAACTCTCATTCTGTCGCAGCGATCGATCAGCCTGGCAATAGCAATGACATGATGTAAATAAACAAGACAGAGATCACTATAAGTTCAAACATCTCCAACATGATTAGAACTCATTGGATATAGGAGCATTTAATGATTATTATTTTTCCGAGTAGCTTATGTCTACCTTCAACTTGTATGACTTTCGCTCAACTAGAAAGACTTGTTGGATTCCATAACAATCTGCAAGCATTTGTGTCAAATATCCTCTACCAGCTCCAAACTCAATCACTGCAGGCACATCCTCCTCCTTCTCAACTGGTTCCACACACTCAGAAGTTTTCCTTCCAAGAGAATTCTTCAGCAACCCAAAGTTTTCCAAATTTCCCACAATAGATGCCTGTTGCATTATATGTTTCTCTTGAAATGGCAATTTCCTGCAAACAACTCAAGTTACTACATTCTTTTTTCCTTCTATTTTGGGTTGAAATCAATGTTCCCACTTGTGATTTGACTGTGTAACTCGCAAATGTTTGGTTCCATCAGCAGGACTGATAGATGAAAATAAGCTTTAAAATAAAGGAAAAACAGATGAGGGGCTTTGTGATGAAGAAACTAACCACAGGGGGAAAGTAACAAATCAGAGTCCCCAAAAAAATGGTTTTGATATAACTATACATGGCAATCAGAATTTGACATTAAATAAATTCAGAGGATTTACTAACCTATCTTCAACTCCTCTCTTAATCCATAAGCTGCAAACCTCTGGCATTTGAACTGAGTCCTGAATATCTTTACACAACGACTCGTGAAGAAATTCAATCTTTTCAATCAACTTGCAAAATTCAGGCACACTCATTTCATGAAGAGCATTCCTCTTCATTTCGGAAGAAACTGTATTAGTAGGCAATCTTGAATCATCAACCCCATATGTCTCCTCCTCTCCATCAGAACCAGCATTGATACCCTTTTGATAGAAAGGTTGGACAGACAAGGATTGAACCTGTTTCAGCAATGGACACCGCTTAACATGCCCTTTGAGATTTTGCTCAAGCACCGAGCTACCGAATGTTGAAATAGCAAGAACCAAATGAAAAAAAAGTCAAAAATTAGAAGCGTGAACATAAGTTGATACGCACAAGAAAGCATGAGAGAGAGAGAGAGAGCAAATACTGAGATGGATCTATGGGGCATGGAATCCACTGGCCTTCGGACCTTGAGTTGTGATTTCCACAGAATCTGAGCTCATAGAATTAAAGGGTTAGTGAGTGAGTGAGTGAAATGAATCAAATTCCATAGAAACAAAGAGATTGACACTTACAAGGAATCATCATTGAGAGGGCAATTTGCACAAAATCTGTTCTTGTTTGGAAGCCAGAAGTTGCAGCGCTTGGTCCTCATAGTACCTCCCTTAACCTAATTAATTCATTCAAAACCTTAAAGAAAGACTTCAATTATAGTTTTAAGAAGCACTCTTCATATCTTAGGAGATTGCATCACCTGCATAACGAAGAAAAGAAACACAAATTAAAAAAAGTCTGTACTCAATAACAAATATATCCAATGCCACATTCATTGCATATATCCAACTACAACACATATAACTATGAAGTTGCCTAATTTATACACAAGTTAAGACTACAAATTTAAAGAAGTTACACCAGAGAGCTTTCACTAAACAAATTTCAAATTTTCTTCTTACCCTAAAAAGGATTCTACACGAGATGAAATTCATCTTCGCTGCGCAAACTGTTTACATTGCAGGGTTTTTCCAAATTTACGCATTTAATGTGTTACTTGAAGAAATACAATGTGATACATAAAGAAAAAAAAAAACAATTACTCGTGCATAACCGAACCAGTGTACCCATTTATTTGAATTTTTGAATTTACAAAGAAGGAACACGAGTTAAGAGAAAATTGAAGGTTCGAACACACACCAGAAACGCTGAAGAAATCGACGATAGAAGCTATGCTTCGACTCTGAATCAACACAACAAAGGAAGCTCTGGGCAAATTCAATGTTAGAGGAGACGACGCCGTTTTGTGTATTATGACAACAGAAATAAGACGGTGTGTTCTACATAACCGTGGAATTTAAACTATTAAAGGGTTAAGTTATTTTATTTTATTTTTAAATTCTTTTTGTTTTTAATCTCTCTTGTTATCTTTAATTTACAACCATTTTTAGGAACTTTTATAAACAAGTTTGAGTTTGTTGTATTAAAAACATAACTTATTGGATTTTTACTTGGAGTAGATATATTTTATAGGTAATGAAAGTTATCCTTAATTTTTTTTATAATGATTTTGGAGTAGGGTTTAGTTTTGCTATTTGATATAATAGTTTTTGTGATGCATAGTTGAATTTTTCACTTTGAAATAATTTGGAATTGTGTTGTTGTTGCTTTTACCTTAATTAAGTATATTTGTTTTTCACTTTTAGTTACAGAGTTGTGTTGTAATGAGATTAATTATATATTAGTATAACAATCGTTTTTGTTGGTTTTGTGGGGGCATACTTTAGCTTAAAAAAAAATTGTGTTTTGAAGTTTTTAAGGGAGGAAAAGTAAATGATAAGGAGGATGGTGAAGCCTAATCAACCTCAATGTCATACTTAAGTGGAAAAAAAAGTACATGAAGGTATTTATGGTGGGTCGTATTTGAAGATAGGTATAAAGTCTTTGAAAGGATTTCAAGAAAGTCCAACTATTCATATACAATTGACTTGATGTCACGTTCATGGCAGTCAAGATGGACACTTGAAAGGAGATAGAGAAAATTGAATATCTAGTTTTCTAAAAAGTGTTTGTAAACATAAGTGAAATCCTCGTTAATTAGTTAAGACTTCATGTAGACTCAATCACTCTTAATGCATGGCTTGAGTGTAATGTACTCGACCATTGCATTAGGACATACATTAAAGGTGGAGACAAACTCTCCCACCTTATCCTTCAAGGTGAACTCGAAGGCATAAAAATCAACCTCCTTGAGTACTTAAAAGGAGTACTTGGAATTGGAGATCGGAAGGAACTTGTCCTTCTTTACCTTCTTGGCCATGTTTAGTCCAGAAAAATCTCCAACATTTTGAGAAATGGCCTTGTGCTTAGCCAGAGCGAAGCTAGCCTTATTCTTCCCTAACACGACAACAACCATCGTTGCCACGAAGGGGATGACCTTGGGAATAAGTTCCTTCAAGGCATCCCTTACAATAAAGAATGATTCAATATGAATCATGGAGAAATATTCTCCAACGGGATCAACCTCTTTGCGCACGAGAGGACTATTCTTAGGGGATTGGAAGAAGAAGAAGTCGATGAAGAAAAAATAGACAGAAATAAACATACCTAATGAGGAAGTACAACAAATGTAGACACAAACACATGGAATACGAAAGCAATGAGAAAGAGCACAAGCACACTAACAAAAGCAAGCAAAGGAAAAATAGCACAATACTTATTCTTTTGTTTTTATAAGCTTATGGAAATCCCTCATTAAACCATAACATTTTAAAAATGTTATGACCCTTCATAAAAGCCTTTGAATGAAACACCAATCGCCAAATTGGCGTGACATCTCAAAAGTACATAACTCATCACTTGGTATAAAACTCCCTCATTAATGCGCATGAGATTTCAATATTTTCATCATTATATCATATTAGTATTACTTTAATTACCACCTTAATTGCATTTTAATTACATCAAGCTTGGATTGTTGAATCCTAAAGACTCAAACAAGCTGTTTTTGTAATCATGAAGTCCAACCAATGATTAGTCATGAAAACGCTACCTGTTTCTAAGAGCTTTATCCAAATGCAAATAAAGCTAAAATTCAAAATAAAAACCCAACTACCTTAAAATCAGGTTTCGAGTTTGAGAGTTTGTGTATCACCAACACCATTAGACACAAAGCATTTAATATCCACTCACAATCATAGACCTAAACCACCTATAGTTAACATATATCTCGCTAATATAAAAAAATAATTGATCTACGTTTCCATATAAATCGTCTTTATATTTAATAATTGAATAAGTTACTAAGACATTTATAGGTTAATAAACTTGGAAACTATTTTGTCTTATACAAATAGTCCACTATTTGTCTTTCAATTATAAAACTCGACAATCCTTCATAAGAAAAATTGATTCATTTAAACAAGACAAACAATTACAACTTTAACTTATTATCCGTTATCATCGGTTATAACAATATATCTTGTTAATATTAAGTAATATTCTTAATTTTGAAAACACATATTTTTTTATGTTAAATAATAGTACAAAATTACAATTATATAAAATTTAAAATAAAATATAAAATGATCTGAATAATTTAAAATAAACACAAATATGAAAATGGAGACTCTAAATATTTTGGGGGCAACGTGAAGACAAGAGAAATTTGGATGATACTAATGACTGTTTGACACATACAAGTCAAAATGTCAGTCTCCAACGTACTCAGGTCATCGAAACTGGTGTCCTGGAATCCCGTTCGTGCTATTTTCTCCGTTTCTCTCATTCTTCATCTATACGCACCGTTTGGTTCCGCAAACGCTTAAGCGATCCACAAACGTAGTTCTGTGACGCTAACCTCTTCGACGCGCTTTTGCAGACGGGGAGGCTTCAGCAAACCCTAGCTGGATGCGTGGAGAGGAACGGCGCGGGTCTGCATTCCGGGAAGGTTTCGACGGTGAGGCTGTGGCCCGAGCTCGCTTCCCGAGGCAGGTACTTCGATTTTCGTTCCCGTTCGATTCCCGCCGCCGTCGAGTTCGCTCAGGTCTCGCCGCTCTGCACAACTCTGAGCAAAGACGGGATCCGAATTCGAACCGTGGAGCATTTGCTTTCGGCTTTGGAGGCTTCGGGTGTTGATAACTGCAGGATTGAGATTGAGGGTTTGGATGATGAAGAGAACGACGCTGAGGTAATCGTTATTGAAACCTAGACACGACATTAACATTGATACGAGAATAATAACACAATACACAAATCTATATATTATATAATTATGAATTATATAAATTAAAAATAAAGATTTATGGATATGAAAGCATGTTTTAATTTTTTTAATTTCTTTTTAGGAGAAAGATGTTTTTCATGCTTTCGTTCAAAAAAATTTGTCTCTTATTAGATAATTAATGTTTCATCAATCAATACGTGTTCTCGTAAGAGTGTTGTGTTTGGTACGAGTGACACGGACAAAGTGTTTGAGTCTTCCAGGTTGAAAGATTGTTTGGTTCGTGTTGAAAGAAGATGAATAACCTGTTAAGTTCGTTGTTGAAACATTGAAATATTGAAGAATCGTTCAAATGAATCCAAAAAAGATATAAAGTTGGCTCACTAGTGAAAGTGAATAGGAGGGAGGGATATAGGTGTAGGTTTGAGTTGAGGCTCACTTATGAAAATTAGCATATTAACCATTGACGTTTCTTTATCCAAAAGACAAATGAATCCCCAAAATAAATATTAGTGAAATATATATCAAGCTAAGTATGAAACTGATGGATTCATTTTATGTTTCTCGGATATTCTCCCTTTCTCTGCTTCATCATATTTTGTGCAAAATATTTGTGAATGTTTTTTCTTCCACCCCTTCCGTTCCCCTTTATTGATTTCTTGTACTTTGTATTAGAAAATTATTAGTTTCAATCGTTTCTCATACAGATTCCTATATTTGATGGGTCAGCAAGGGAATGGATGGGAGCAGTGGAAGAAGTTGGTTTAATGGTGGCCACTGATCTTGATGGCAAAAGTGTTGAGAAAATGGCACCACATGTGAGTGAACCAGTGTTTGCTTGGAGAAATGATTCTTTTGTTGCTGCATTTCCTTCTGAAACGGTTCAAATAACTTATGGCATCAACTTTCCACAGGTAAAGATAGGTTGACTATGTATTGGGTTGAGATCATAAAAAGTTTCTTGGCATGCCATTTAGAGATTTTTCTCCTGTAAGTTAAAATCAGTTTGTTCACCTCAACTTTTAAGAATCTCTCTCATCTAACTTATCCAGAAGTAGGGGTGTATGAGTTCATTTTAACCCTTTGGTTCATTTTACCTGCATATTTTTCTCCAACGAATACTTTGCAATAAGTTTATCCAGTTTGGCGCTATGTGCTTCATGTGCTGCCAAAGTCAATTGTATATCAACCAAAAATTAAAGCAATTGCATGTATCTTGATGCTTTTCCTTTTAGACTATTGATATTTGCAATTTGTTCCCAAAGAATGTTAGGATACTAATATGCTAATATTTTACATTGAAGTGATTTTTATACAATAAGGTCACATGTCTATGTTTTTAACCTTTGGTAGGTTTGGCATTGAATCCTTTTGCAGGCACCTGATATTGGCTGCCAGTGGTTTTCTACTTCCCCCTTGGATAATTTGGTTTATTCCATGCAGATAGCTTTGTCGAGAACCTTCTGCATTCATGAAGAGGTTAGTTCTGCAGTTCTTCCATTTATAATCTAGTTATTGATATATTGGTTTGTTTCTACTACCATATATAATATAGTGAACAACATCTTAAAATGTAAGATATTACTTGTGCATGGAACTTGAAAATTTGGTGGTAAGTTGAACTGGATATTGAACAACCATGGTTAATCCACGCCAGTGGCATCAACTACAACCAAATGACACCAACATGTTCGATCAAAAGCTGAATTTTCAATTAATCACTGAGTTAATTTTTGGTTTCTTCTGAACTTTTCTTATTATGATTGTAATTGAACTGGATTCATACATTTTAGATTTCAAAAGGTTGTGTTGGTTTTTTACTGTTTACCGCAATCCTACCATCTTTTAAAAATAAAGATAAGAATGCTATTACATCATTAAACATGCCTTAATCCTAACTAGTTTATATTATCTTCTGAACAAAAAGCTGTTTTGTGTTGTATCTATATGTAACCTAGTATCCTAGGGTCTTCTTTTTTTCTCTTTCCTTAAGCTTCTATTGTAAGCTTCTCACCCTTATGTGTGTGTCTCTCTCTCTCTATATATATGTATGTATGTATGAACATAATAGTGAGATCCAAGTTAAGATCTGTTGAACACTTTTGATCTTTAAGTAGTTCTTTTCTTTAACGGTAGTTGTATATGTTTGATAGTATGCACTTAACATTGGATACCCTGGATTAAAATTTCTTTCAGATTGAGCCTATGCGCAATGCTGGACTTATCAAAGGAGGTTCTCTAGAAAATGCCCTTGTATGCAGGTATATACTTTTGCTTCAAGCATGTGCTGATCGAAGCTCAGCTTCATGCTAGATAGTGAACACATTTGATGACCTATTTTAGTAGAGCAGATAAGTTCATGCAGCATTATTTTAAGAGTAGTTTGAAACAACACATTTTTTGGAAATCCCAGAAATGGTTGTAGTCAACTATATATATAACATTAATGACGTTACTTTAAGATGAAATTAATCTCATTGAATATATACATAAAACTTCGATTCATGATACTCTGGCCAAATGAAATTAAGTTCGTACTAAGGTACAAATTATGTTCGAAAGTTCTATGGGATCTGGGGATACATGAGAAAGTGATGCATTGACGATTTCCATGTTGCCAAATTGTGCTTCTTTGCTTCTATGCTTCTATGATATTCATTGTATAATCAGTACCTTTATTTTTTGCAGTGCCAAGAACGGTTGGTTGAATCCACCTCTGCATTTCAGTGATGAACCATGTCGTCACAAGATCTTAGACCTTATTGGTGATCTCTCCTTGGTTGCTCGGTCTGGGAATCAAGGACTCCCAGTGGCACACATCGTAGCGTACAAGGTGCGTGCCTTTGGTTCTCTCTTCCCTATCTTAAACATTCTCATTTGTTAATTTGACTTTCGCTGTGTCACAATTGATGATGTTGAAATATTTAGAAGTGTTTGTAACTGATAGTATATACAAAACAAAGCATGGTATTAGTGATTTGAATTATGGTCGAGATCTGTGATGTGAATGATTTTTAATGCGATTGGTGTATGGTTGATGCAGGGTGGCCATGCATTGCATACTAATTTGGCTCGCCGCCTGATAGGAATGAGTTGAAAGGCTAACATGTTCATAATGGCTACTGAGAAGCTGTTCTTTTAGGTGGCTTCCTTGCTGGATGCTTCTGAGCTTCTATGCAGCCCAAGCTGAAATTGTTATCTTCAAATGAGAAATTTTTGGTAGATAATTTTTTTTATAGAAACTTTATATTTCAAATTTAAACAATTGTGACTCAATATCTTAGTCTTTTGTCTATATTTTCTACCATTATAATGAATAATTCGGATGAAAGTAGACAGTCTAATTCACACACCTTAAGAAAGTAAAATTAGTTAGTAACATTATCTTTGTTAACCATTGGTCTTTAGGGATGACAAGTGTATCTAACCTTGTGGATAATTTTTGAACTTTTCCTGATTTTGACGAGAAATTCTTGAATGAGTATGAGTAATATATGATTGATTTTTAAAATTGGGTATGTCTAGATTTTCTAGCGTTATAATGAATACTTTAGATGAAAGTAGACAAAATATTAACAGAAAATGTTGGCAGTGTTTCAACATCTTTTTCAGCTAATTCAGAGTCTTTTAAGAAAGTAAAATTAGTTAATAATATTATATTTGTTAACCATTTGTATTTATTTAAGGATGACAAATGAATTATGTCATCTGGGTATTATTTGACCCTATCAGATTTTAATGGGAATTCTGACATTGGGCTGCTTCTTCCTGCACCTCCATAGATTTTCATATTTTCAAAAATGCTCCTCTGTAATATTTTGGATTACTTAACCTGGAAGTCATTTTTCAAATTTATAATTAGTTTTCGGATTATATAATCTGGAAGTCTTTTTTTTTCAGAAGCATGATTACTTCTCGGATTACATAATCCGAAAGTCTTTTTCAACTTTCAGATTATGTAATCTGGAAGTCTTTTTTCAAATACGTTTCTGGATTACATAATCCGGAAGTTATTCTATGGGGGTGACACAAGAAGGATAATAATGTATTTTCATGTTGTGTATGAAGGCGCAAAAGAAGATATGGAAGGTGCAGGAAGAAACACCTGACTTTGAAGGTGTATAAGTGTGAGGATAGATAATATCCAAATTTTTAATTTGAGTTAAAAAATGATTTTATACTCATTGGTCTCTTGTTTTTCTTACCATATTCGTCCCAATACTTATTTCTAATTTTGTTTTAAATTATTAAAACACTCCTTAGGTAACAAAAAATTTATATTAAGGTTTTAGTTTCGTAACTTTTTTTTATAGGTTATACATTTGGTAATCTTTACTATTTTTATAAGAACTTAACTGATCTTTTCCTCCCCTTATTAAGAAATAAAAATATCTTTTCATACATGCCAATTGCTTATGTTCTAAAGAATAATAAAAGAGAATTAAAATTGTCTAAGAGATCTACAAACGTAATGAAACATCATCAAAACCTAAAACATAGATAACAAGATAAATTAGTTTAGAGAAAAACATTCTCCAATTGAAAGGTTTAGTAAAACCTAAGCACTCACTAATAAAGTTACAAAATTAAATAAAGTTACAAAATTAAGATTAGGGAGATTGTTATACAAAAAGGGACTTACTTTAGATTGGATTATGATTAGATATAAATATTTTATGGTTATCTATTTTCAAACCAATAACATCTATTTGGAAAAATATATAAATATTTTATGGTTATCTATTTTCAAACCAATAACATCTATTTGGAAAAATAATAATTATAAATGGTTTCAAAAAATACAGAGATAAATTGAGAGAAAGGAGTGCAGAGAGAAATATGTGAGAAAAGAAGAAGCAAGAAGTATTAGAATAAGGAAAGAGAAAAAAAAACCACTTTTAAATCAATTTCTCACATTTTTTTTAACATTTACATTTATTTTTCTTTTAAATGTTGTTAAAATCTGTTAAAATAGTATTGTTAGGATCAATCACTGCATTTGAGGTATTGTCTGTTATGAAATTTTTGAACTCCATCACGGTTTTGTATTTAAAAGAGTAAGTTGGAGCAGAAAGAAATATATAAACTATTATTGACCTCGATCCCTGAGCGGTATGAGATATATTGGCGATACCGGAACATTTAATTATTACAATATTTTTAAAATTAAAAGAGTTAATATAATGTATATGAAGTATTGGTATAATATTTTCAAACAAATAATGAAAAAAAAAACTACAAAATGATAGAAAGATAGGAAGCATTTTACTTAATTTGGTGAAACTTAAAAAATATACACACTTACTTTATAAATATTCATATACTTTTTTATTTTCAATGTTAAAACTATACAGTACACAACATTTTATAACAAAAACTATTTTCATAATTTTACACACTTTTTTTTTAATATTTAATTAGAACTTATTTAAATATTTTAAAACACTTTATTTTAAAATTTTCCTTTCATAAAAAAAATACTTTGTTTCAAAGTCACCCTTTCTAATTCCATAATATATTTTTATACAGTAATAAAAAAGTGTGTACAAGAGAAATATACAAATTAATAATAAAACTTTACAATTTTGATATCACTTATATATAAAAGCAAAAACTTGACTTGGACAAAACTCTACATATTGGGACCAATAATTCCATTATTGCTCAAAAACATTCTTCCTTCATTAATTATGTTTGAAATTACAAAAAACTAAAATTAGAAAATATTATTAAAATATATTTTTGAGTATAAATAAACATTTAAGTTTTTGCTTTTTTGTATTTTTTTTTAGTTAATAATAAACTCATATGAGGAAATATAAATAAAAAAATGAAATAATATTTTATTAGGTGAATTGCACCAAAACACACTCCCATTGTTCTGCTGGGACTCTCACCTCAAACGATTCAACAACCATTCTCTGATCTAACTTTCAACGCAAACTGCACAATCGCTTCCTTCTTCAAATTCATCTTCTTTCTCTCATTCTTCTCTTCAATTTCATCTTCAAAACTCTCATCAATTTTTTATTATTATTATTATTATTTAATAACAACAATAAGAACACTGTTTTCATTCATTCTCACTTTCTGTCAAACCTTTTCAATTTCAATTTCAATTTCTGTTATTCAATTATGCAACGCGCTCTCTCTTTCTCTCTCTAGAGAGTTCGGTCTGCCATGTCATCACAAACCGCCGCGGCGGAGGCGCCGCTGCTCCGCAACCGCCAAGACGCGGCCCGAGCGCCTGCGCTGGCGCTCCTCCTCGGCCGCGCCGGCCGCCGAGGGCCATCCATGCTGGTGCGGGAGACGGCGGCGCGCGAGCTCGAGGAGCGCCGCGCGGACTGGGGCTACTCCAAGCCGGTGGTGGCGCTCGACATGTCGTGGAACATGGCGTTCGTCGTCGTCTCGGTGGTGATGCTCGCATGCACCACCGGCGAGCGGCCGAACTCGCCGATCCGCGTGTGGATCGTGGGGTACGGGCTGCAGTGCCTTGTGCATGTGGTGCTCGTCTGGGTAGAGTACCGGCGCCGTAGCCGGAGAGACTCGCGCCGCGGCCAGGGGGCGCGGGACTTGGAGAGCCAAGCCGGAAGTGACAACGATGATGGCGGCAACGACAGCGACAGCGATGACGGTGATGGGAGCTCTGGCAATTCGTCTCGCTCCCGGTGCGTTCTATTCAATTGAATTTTGTTCGTGTTGAGCTGAGTTATTCTGTTTTTGTGGAATTGTTTCTGTTTTTTGGATGTTATGGTTTTGGCTTTCAATTCAATTTTGTTTGTGTTGAGCTGAGTTATTCCGTTTTTATGGAATTGTTCCTTTTTTGGATGTTATGGTTTTGACTTTCAATTTCGTAATTTGATGTCTGAGTGGGTTCAACTCAATTTTATTAGATTGTAGAGGTTTGATTTTAGTAAGCAGGGTTTTTCTTTTTCAATTAATGATTTTTTTTCATTTATTTTCAACTGTTTGGATGCTAGGGTTTTGAGTTCGAATTTTGAACTTTGGAAAAAATTATGCATTCTGGGGTGCTTTGGTGAAGTTAGTGCTTGTGTTATGTTGTGGAGTAAAAGGGTAGTTGTTTTTGTGCCGGTTTGGTTTAGTAGATACGAACTGGGAGTGAGTTGAAGTTGCAGAGTCAGATGAAAATTGTTGTCTTGTACCTTTGTCATGTTTATACACTGCTGTTTAAGATTCTATTAGGTAGTCTAGTAAAGTTAATCTAAGAAATTTTCAAATGTTATGCTTTGGTTTATGATTCAGGGTTATGTAATTTTTGTGATTGGACTTGATAGGATTGACATAGTGCCGTTAAGAGGCGTATTGATTACAAAATTTTGTTTGCTAGAGGTAGTGAACTACAAATGTGAAAATGTTTTATTCATTAGTTAGGTTGATCTAGATGAGTGAAGGGTGATGAGTGGGGTATGTGTTTGTCTAATATCATAACGTGGACAATACTAGTGATAAAAACTGGTCCAGGTTCAGCGGACAATGAACATTGTTTATTGATGAAAAGAAAGAGCACAATTTTCCTGAGAGATCCAGTACTGTCCTTTGCTGCAATACCGACTCTCCAACTGACTAGCCACTCCTCTCAACACCTCTTCCTATTATAAGGCAACGCTATTTATTTCTCTTATCTTAACTATTCTAGCTCGCAACTACCCAAGCCTAATAATTACTCTACTAATTAACTTAGCTAACTGAAGGGATTACCTTATCTATCAATACATCTCCGTAAAGTTTCATCTTGTCCTCTAGTTGAATAGCCTGAGGCTGCTGAAAGGCATCCCCTCCCAACTGATCGAAGTCTGGTGACCAAGCCTACCCCACCCAGCAACTCAAAATAGCTTTCACTCCTCCTGGACCAAACACTAATATTTGAATGCCCCAATGCTCGTCCAATGCTCTGTCTTCTGCAGCATTTTTGGCCATGAAAAAGGAACATTGTGGCAAGCAGCTGTTGATGAGACATATCATAGTCCCTTTTCTGTTCTGGTTCACTGATGTTTGCTTCTTCTCCAAAGTTGTTATCCACCTTCAAATGTTTATCTTTGTTTTGTCTTCTAGTTCTTAATTCAGAATGTTTCTCCTGATTCTCTACCCTCTGTTTCTCCCTGCTCATCGTGTTCTTTCATTCCTCTAGATCTTGCTTCTCCACTTGTTTTTTGTTGGATATCTCCTTCTTGGGAGGTTTCCTTTTCCTAGAACTCTGGTTTCTTCTGCAACAATTTTCTGATTTCCTCATTTCTTGCCTTCAGTTGTTGATTCTATTCTCTTTAATTATTCATCTTCTTTATGTTTTCTTGCTGCATTTGTGATCACTTTCTACTTTCACATCACTGTTCTTGGCTTTTCTCTTGAACTTCATTTCCACATTCTTGCTCCTCATTCTCTTAATCTTGTAGACAAATCCAAACTCCACCAGGTTGCAACTTGGTTGTTCTCTTTACATGAAACCCACCATTCAAGAGCTTTTCCTCTCAATGCAAATGCAACAACCATGATAGTGTTCTTTCTTGTCCCCAAAATAGTGCTCTGCATTGATGTCCACCAGTAGGCATCACTTGATCAAATCTTGGAATTAATTTTGAAGTCATTTTCTTGACAATTCCCCCAAACTCCTGGATCCAAGCTTTAATACCCATTGATAGAAACTGGTTTAGCACACATGCTATTATTGATGAACAACAAAAATGTACAATTTCCCTGGATATTCTTGAGATCTAGGACTCTCCCTAGGCACAATACTAACTCTTCAATCAGCCATTCCTCTCAACACCTCTTATTTATAGGCAACATGCCTTATTTCTCTAATTATTTATTCTAGCTCTCAACTAACTAACTAACACTAATTACTCACTAATTAATTTAACAAACTAAAGGGTTGCCTATCTAGTAGGTATGTAGCTGGCTATCTTTACTGCCTAAGCAAGGGTTGTAAACTATTTAGAATGTGCATCATGGATTTAGCATGTATTATTGTATTGATAATAAATATAGTTTTGGCCCTAACATGTTGAAATGCGAAAGCTTGTCATACCTGTACTGCAGGAATTTGTATATGATATGGCAGCATCCATATGTTTGACACATACATATTTTATTGTCTATTTTGGATTGGCTCGAGCCAACACATGCCAGCACTAGCTAGAGCATCCTCGGTATGAACAAATTACATCATTAGTGAGGACTGTTATGACTTTATGTGGCTTCTTTAGTGCTAAGGAAGGGTTATTCAGCTGTCTTCTCTGGTTGGACTTTGATGATGCAACCCTTTTGTTTAAGCTATTATATTTGCATTGAATATATATTTTAATTGTTTTCATTTTATTTCTACCTAATTTAAAAGTTGACTAAAACATAACATGTCTTTCAATTTCCTATTGTTTCAATTTTTTTAATATGCATATTGTATAAGGTACTTGTACCCAAGGTTATCAAACTCGAGAATCTATGTAAACTTGTGGGAACTCCATAAACTCGTAGAAGTTTACTTTGTATGAAAAAAATATTTCAATAATATAATTAATCAAACTACTTAAATCTGAAGTCCACAATACTAATAAAATAACTACATTTCACTTTTTTACCATTCCCATTAATATCTTTCCCGTGTTTCCATCCAATATCTGACCTATCTCCTGAAGTATTTTTGCTTCTACTTTAGTTATATGAGGATGCACTTGGGTTGCCCTTGGTTGAATTTGATCCACTCCCAGATATACCATAAAAAACATGAATTTAAAAAATGGAATTTCTGAAATTAAAAATTGAATTCAATTGAAAAAAAAAAACTCTAAATATTAGAAAATATTGCTGTAATCTCTCAATATTTTCAATTAAAAAAAAACTCTGCAGATATGGTGCACTGGTGCATGCTTCTCTCTTGCATATATGGCCAAGCAAATAGAACATAAATGTTACATCTCTAATCTTACCAGATGACCACGACATGACATGACCATGATGATCAAAGATCGTAGACGACGATGCACCACTTCAATCGGAACATAGACGACGAGCAGAGGCGAATGCGAGTGAGAGAACCCAATCAACCACGATTGAAACATAGACACACCATCACGAAGAATGTGAACACAAACCCTAACCTGATCAACCCAGTTGAGTTTCTTTGATTTTTGGGTTCAGAAACGGGGTTGTTTTAGGTTTAAAGAAAAAAACCCTTTGAACTCGCCAACTCGGTTATAGAGTTGCAAGTTCAACTGAGTTCACAACTAGTTTACTGAGTCTATTCCAAAAACGAGTTTGTTTGAGTCAACTCACTCCCTCGAACAAGTTAACTTGTGAGTTTGATAACCATGCTTGTACCTGTACATTTGAAACAACTCAAAACCTATGGACTTGGTTTACTGAGATGGTATAGGAATCTCTTTGATTAAGTAGAGTAGTGTTCAATCCTTCCTTATTGCCACATTTCATTAATTAATTTACTTTTAGCTCAAGTTTTGGATGGATTGATATTTTGTAAGACATAAGATCATTTACGGGCTTGTACTTGATGACAAGTTTATAGAAGAGTTGTTTCCCTAAAGGAGGTTTTGTGTCATGGACTTCTTGAAGATATTGGAGTATGCTATATTTATATAGCTTACATTCTTTCAACATTAATTGATACAGGAGTGACCAAGTTAGCTAATAAAATGTTGCTTTCCTTTATAATGTTTGAGGCTATATAGGCAGTGAACTTTTCACTACTTTACATTGTGGGTTTTCATTTATCATGCTGTCCCCCACCCCTCATGTTACCTGTAGGTTTTTGCATGCAATTGCTATTAATTTTCACTATTTCCCCCTTTATATCAGCCTTCTGGAATAAAAAAATTAAGTATTCTTGCAATTGTTTATTCTGTTATTAACTGTGATAGGTTCATCCTTGGACCTAATTAATATGTGATAGAGGAATAGTTGTTCTTTTTCTGCTGAAAGCTTGAGTACTATTAAGCCTCCCAGCATTGGTAGATATAAAATAGTATAAATTGCTGTCGCTATTATGTTGTATACTAAACGAGGATTAGTCATGATAGTTGATAAAAAGTTTGTTAGTAAATGTCTGGTAATATTGAAAGAATTTATGGTTTTCAAATAGGTTTCAGTAAATGGAATCCTTCCGTTGATATTTTTTGCTCAGAAGTTTTACCTGACATGGTGTACTGTAATGTGAGGGCTAACCACGGCCCACAGGAGAGGACTATTATTATCTTTGGGAAAAGGAATAAGATGTCTGTACTTATCTTAAATACCCTGGCTGATGAAGCATGTTAATCTACTATAGTCTTATATGTTGTTAGGCTTATTAGTATCATATTATACTTTTTAATATTATATTATATTATACTTGATACTTCTTTGGGCTGTATTATATAATTAATTAATATTTGATGACACCAATTTTTGATTATTTACAACACAGGTTCACAAAACGATGTGAATCATTAAATACTGGGGTTTCATTCCTTTGGTGGATAGTGGGCTTTTACTGGGTTGTCTCTGGTGGTGATATACTTCTGCAAGATGCCCCACGATTGTACTGGTAAGCCTTTATTTCAACTTCTAAAATAATGTTTGTATATTAGTTTTAATATCCTGATATCTATCTATACATGTTGACTCATATACGGATGATATTTGCTTTATGTTCGGGTACCTGAACAATGCATACACATATAAGTATGTGTGCTCGGGGATTCCACATTCAAGATCAAAAAGAATTAAGCATTACGAATTATTTTAAATCCCCATTAATCCTAATTTTTAACATTTTTCAATATTAAAAATTTCAAACACATTTTTATATTGTATTTTTATTTTTTATTTCCTGTAAAATAATCTATCAATTAAACCAATATTTTCTTTAAATATTATTAATTTACATTTTCTTTTGCATATATATTCATGAATACTCGAATGTTCTGATACTTGCTAATTCTTTTTGACAAATTGTTTGCTGAATTTTGTTAATCTTGCTAGCATTAATGACAAAAATCTGTTTATGTAATTCTACAGGTTGGCTGTTGTCTTTCTGGCATTTGATGTCTTTTTCGCCATCTTTTGTGTTGTCTTGGCGTGCTTGATTGGTATTGCTCTTTGTTGTTGTTTACCCTGCATCATTGCTATCCTCTATGCGGTTGCAGGACAGGTATGAATAAAACATATTTTAGACGGACTAAAATATTTCATAGTTGTGTTGTGAACCTTCTAATATTTCTCCTTTTGTTCTGGAATAACACAGGAAGGTGCGTCAGAAGCAGATCTTAGCATACTTCAAAAATACAGATTTCGAATACCAAGCAATGAGGATAAGTCCAGTGGTGGAGGTGGATCAATGGTTCCCATAGAAACCAGCAGTGCTTACTTGGCAACTGAACGAATACTTTTACCAGAGGATGCGGTATGCTCTTCTCAAATGCTATTTATTTTTGTCCCACATTCATCACTTCTATGAAATAGAAATTGCTGGTTATTTGATTTTCTATTTCGGTCAATGCACAAAGATTTGTACTGTGCCTCCTTGTACTCTTGTGTGAATCTGGTTAACCAAGGGGAAAAATGATAAATGCAATTTCTACGTCTAAGCACTGAAATCGACATTCACAACTTCAAACAGTAGTTCCATGGTTGCTTATTTTGGTCCCTATTTGTGTGCTAATTCCTAAAATTCAATATATTTTAGAAATTTGGGAAGTAATTGATGTAGGTTCAAAATTTGAGTTCAAATAACACCTGAACTAGTGGTATGATTATATATATATTTTTTCTGAATTTAATGTGTTCAGTAAGAAAACAATTTACTCATCATGGACTACCACGAACGAAGTCCAAGAAAATTAAAAACAACTATGTGAATTTTGGAACAACTGCAAACAAATAAGATTATTTCAATAATGGTTTATATGTATGACGATTTTTGTTATATTTGATTGTAATCGGTATTAATTTTTGTTTGAGTAAATTTGTTGAAAAGCTGTTTTAGAAAAATTTATTATGTTTGGATGCAACAAATGAAATAGCTTTTAAATAAGAAGTATGTATGAAGCTGAAAAGGAAAGAAGTTGTTGTAGGATACAAATTTGGGTATGCACGAAGATAACTTACATATAGAGAAAAGTTTTTTACAATTTCAGTTATTGTTCCAAACACAACTTATTCTCTAAAAAATCGCTGAAATTTTTCAACTTTGCTAAACATGCTCTAAATAAAAAAATATGCATTCTTTAGCTGCTTTTACAGTAGTTTTTTTATTTCCGAGTTCTTATGAGTAAAGGACAGGAGGAAGTGTAGACTTTGACACTTATCAAAGATGAAGTCACCAAGGAAATATTAAACGGGTGAAATTTACTTGCAAAAATGGTTTTAGTGAAGATTTTGCTGAACTATTCTTGAGAGGAATCTAGTTGAAGATGTATGTAGGCTTGAGCTCTTCTAGTATGTTGCTTAGTGTCTTTTTTGTTATTATTATTCAAGATTCCAGCTTGTCTATCCCTTACAGAATAAATTTCCTTCATTAGATAAAACATCATTTACCTTAAAATCGAAACCTTCATCAGTGGACTGTAAAAATATGGTCTGCTAAGATTCAACTTTCCATTTTCAGGAGCCTATTTTATTAATATTTGCTGTTGTTTTTCAGGAATGCTGTATTTGCCTCTGTTCATACGAGGACGGAGCAGAGCTCCATGCTCTTCCTTGCAACCATCACTTTCATTCTTCATGCATAGTGAAATGGCTGAAGATGAATGCCACTTGTCCTCTCTGCAAGTACAATATTCTCAAGGGAAATGAACAAGTGTGACAGAAAAGTGAAGAACCTACCAAGTACCAACTGCATCTTTCAACAGCTCTTGTTTATTATGTGTATATAGTTTTAAAACAAAACTCGCTGTGTTTTGATCGTTGGTTCGTTTTATCTGTTTCTGTAGAGAAAAGATAGCATTTATTTATGAATAAGTTAACTAGTGTAGTCTACTTGGCATTCACTTGAAACTTGTCCACTTTATGAATTGTTTATTACTTTTCTGACGGAAACTGGTTGAGTAATCATAGCTTTTGTTCATTTTTATTGTGTTAAATGAATCCTTTTATTTGTGTAAATTCGGTTCAGGTATCGTATATGAACTAGAACCTTCATCCATCCTATTTAATGTAAAGTTTGCTGTAAGTTTCTTGGTTACGCTAAAACTACTCAGAAAGAATGCTACCCATCGAATTACACGATTTTCATATTCAGAATAAAAAGGTTGAAGGTAGGGTCTTATTTAATGTAAATATTTAGAAAAATGTACGAACTGTACTATGCTATTTGTAGGATGTTAATTGATGCGGTTTTGCTACCAACATTATATTAAAAAGGGTAAAAATTAAAAACAAAATGATAAAATATTTTAATTTTGATTTTTTTTCAAGTGAATGTATTTATTATTTTGTTGAAGGAACTACCACTACTTTATAAAATATATAGACTTGTCAATTTCACTTGACTCACTTCGTATAAGCCAACTTCACTCTTAAAATGTTCTCAACCTATTGTGGATCTGACACAATTTGACCTAACATGGATTTGACTCAACTTGAGCCGACCTAGGTTAACTTGACTCGGTTCAACTAGGACCAACTTGACTCGACTTGATACGGGTTCAACTTAACTTAAGTCAAGATGGGTTGACTTGATTGAGCCTGAGGTGAGTTAAATTTAACTTTAACGAAGTAATCCCAAATGACTCAAATCGAGGTGGGTTTGGCTTAACGTGGGTCTAACCTAAATTGACTCTTAACTTGACCAATGTGGATCAAACCCAAATTGGCCCATGGCATGACTTGACTAAAATTGCATTCAATTCGATCTGGACCCAATATATGTTATGAACCCTTTTTAAATATTTAAATATTTATCATTTAATTAAAAAAATCAGTGTTAATATTTCTTTATTTTATTTAGTAATCTTTTTATAAGATTTTTTCTACATTAATTATACTTTTATTTGATTATAGAAAACTAAAGTTGTTCATATAAAAAAAAGGAAAAAAGAGACACTTTTATTTTATTATTCACTTTTATATATTTGAACCATGAACCATTCACAATATTATTTAGGACATAAATATCCTACCAGTCCTTGATTTTTACAACCTTAAAACATACATTTATTTAAAAAGTTTCATCAAGTAGAATCATTCACTTCTCCCTCTCCTTATTGTTCTTCAAAACAAATTACCTGCAAAATTGAATAACTTTTAATAAAAATAAATAAAATAAACCCTTTAATATGAAAGACATAAGTGGAAAATAAATGGAATAACAAGCTTTTGCAGCAACCGTGGCAAAAACAATTACTTTTTTAATTTAGACTTTTGATAATTTTTCATAATTTGAAATGAAAATGATGAAATATAATATCCAAGCTTGTTAAGAGGATTACATGCTTCTAAGAGTGATAATGATGTTTTAAACATCAGTAAGAGACTGAAATTAAGTAAATGGGACGAAATATTATATACCAAATAATTAAAATTAGTTAAAAATAACTTATATTAATTTATAATATTATTAGTATTTACCTTAACTTTTAAAATCCGAATAAATGGTATTTGAAGACGTTAAAAATGTTATATATTTAACTAGTTTGTATATTATAAAAGATTTCATGACATCATTGTCATTATAAGATTTGATATTTTGTTTATTATAAATTTAATATCTGAACTAGATTGGCACTTTAGATTCAACAATCATCTATCATTATTTATAGGTTTAATTACTTTTTTTGTCCCTATATTTATAGCCAATAGTCAATTTGGTACAGTGGTTTTTAAAAAATTCAATTTGGTCCCTAAGTTTTTTAAAATGTATTCAAAATGGTCCTAACGGGGCATTAAGTGGTGCTTATGTGGCAGACACGTGTAAGTTACGTGGATTGTGCTTACATTACTTTGTTGAATACTGAATTAGGGTTTAAGTTATTCAAATTGGGGATTTCGAATTTCTGATTTAAGGTTTCTGATACGAGGATTGCTCCCCCATTTGGTGATATTTAACAAAAAGGATCATTTTGAATACATTTTAAAAAACTTAGGGACCAAATTGAATTTTTTAAAAACCACGGTACCAAATTGACTATTGGCTATAAATATAGGGACGAAAAAGGTAATTAAACCTTATTTATATAAAAAAAATATTATTAAAGAAAAACATAAGAAAAAACTTACAATATATTTAATTGAAAAAAAAACTTTTGTATTATTAATTAAGTTATAATTTTGATTTGAATACCTGATTTGTTGTTTATACATTACAAACGCAATATCCATCAATGCAAGACAATAGTATTCGATCACAAGGTAAAGATTTGGAGTGGGCATAACAATCTTCTATTTTTTGACATGCAACTACCACTACACTTGCCTTTGCTTCCCTTGAAATTGAATCCCCTACAACACATAATTGCATCTTCTTAATACAAGTTTATATGACAAAAAAATAATAATTTTCATTGAAGAACATGAGAAGAAAAAAATAATGATTTTCATTGAAGAACATGAGAAGAAAAAAAGAACTTTGATTGAAGAAGAAGGGATGAAATACCATTACAAACTTGCATGGCAAGAACTACAAACAAAAGTGATAATATGAATGAGTTCTTTGACATCTCTTCCAATCTTCAATCTCAAAATCTAATGATCAAATTTGAAACTCTTGAAATTTGTTATGATAATTTTGTGATTGTTCATCCTTAACTATTTATAGGAGAGCATGGGCTTCTTAACATTATTGCAAAATTATAAAATGGAATCTTAATTTAATGTAGTTTAATGCTATGTTATTGCATATTAAATTGTTAACATAATTTGAACTTTATTGCTTCTTACATATCAAATTTATTTAATATAATCTAATAATATATTATAGTGGGGAAGAGTAAGACTTCAAATGTTTTTAATTAATACTAGCAGAAACATGTATTTTTTTTATTTTTATCATTTATATATAGTTATGTTAATATTAAAAATTAAATAAAAGATGTCAATTAAACTAAAATAGTGCATCTGTATTTTTTATTTTTATAATTTATATATAATTATGTTTAATATTAAAAATTAAACAAAATATGTCAATTAAACCAAATAATAAGAAGATATCAAAATTATAATTTTTAAGAGAATGAAGATATGAAAAAAAAATAAAAAATCTTCACGTCCTAAGAACGTTTCCACGTCAAACTGTTTCTGCTTTTACAAAATTACAGTAAATTAGTCTTTTAAAAAAACAGTTTTCATTTAATTATAAGAACAATTAGTTATTTAGTAAATATTTAAAAAATAAGTAATGATTAAAATATTCAAAAAAATCACTCCTCCACCTCTCTTTCTCGTACCAAATGTTTTATAAAAAATAGAAAATGGTGCAATGTCCATGATAATGAAATAAAATCAAATATTAATATAAGAATAAAATAGGAAAATAATTAAGAACAGTTAAAAGAGAATAATCCCCTTTATATATAGGTATATATATCAATATTTAATATTTACAATTTTTTTTATTAACCATATTAGGTTAACTTAAAAATAGAAAATATTAATGAATAAAATTAAAGTAACAACAAATTTTTAAATTAAAATAATTATATTTTAAATATGTAAAATAATTAAATAATTATTTATTATTTAACATTATAACATCATAAAAATTGATATAGCATTCACTATTTCAATATATAGAGATTCAATGAGAACGTGATTTTTACAGTTCTAGTTGAGTACATATGACTCACACACTCAATTTACTCCATTAACTCTTTCATTATATGGTATCTTTATCTGTCTGACTTAGAATGTCATTAGAATTTGAATATCTCTCAAATTCCTTAACTTATTACTTGTGACATCTCAACATTAAAACCTTGGTAACTATTAACGCATACAAATCTTCATAGTAATGTCATATCTTCTAATTACTCATCATCATGCACAACAATGAATTCATCAATCACCCTTAATGATTCATAAATCTTTTATAAAATATATCAAAATACGTCATATCTCACATTATTAAATTCATATCAACTTTAAATCTAAAAAAAACATCTCAGATATGTCTCTAACATAAATTGAAAAATTAAAGAAATTACAAAGAAAATTGAGTTTACTTTATTTCAAAAATAATGGGATGGATGTATTTCTTATAATATTATCATTTAGAACGTTTGCTTCAGAAGAGTCTAGATGTGACCGTCGGGTGCTTTGAGGTATGAAGTGACTTCTTGTTCTTCTTTGATTGTTAACCGAACAACCTTAATGCTTTTGATATTTTCAGTAGTTGTTTGAATGTCTCTATTGATACTTGTATAGTTTTAACAATGAATTGAAATGAAATCGAATTAGTGTGATTGATATTTGGATTTGTATGATAATGTTTTGAGTGAAAAAAAAAACAAAATTAATTATGAATTACTAACCAAATTAGTTCTTCTTATATTATAACTTTATTTCAAAAGCTTACCTTTGCATGTGTTTTTTGTGTATGAACTGCGATGATAATTATATCATGTACGTGAACAAATATTTGTATAGTTGCAAGAGTGAGATCTAGAGAAGAATTCAAAAATGATGATTTTTTTATTTCATTCTTTTGTAAATAGGTGAATTTATACATATATTAAGTGAACTAATCAAGTTTATATTTGGTTTGATGTTCAATCAACACAAATTTGGTTCAATTTCATCAAATTTGGTTACCTATATTCAATCAACACAAATTTTATTAAATATTTGTGGGTTTTATGAAGAAAATCGAGGGTTAATATTTATTCATTCATTCAATTATTTTTTATAATAACTTTTCTGCAAATGTATTAAATTAAGATAGATGTTATGAACCCTTTTTAAATATTTATCGTTTCATTACAAAATTCAGTGCTAATATTTCTTTATTTGATTTAATAATATCTTTTATAAGAACTTTTCTACATTAATAATACCTTTATTTGATTATAGAAAACTAAAAATGTTGACATAAAAAAAGGAAAAAAATAGACACTTTTATATATTTGAATCAACCATTCACAATATTATTTTGGCCAGAAATTTCCTATCACTACAACCTTAAAATAATACATTTATTAAAAAAGTTTCATCAAACTCCTTCCTGCTTCCCTTCAAAACAACCTGCAAAATTTATATACCAAATTAAGTAAATAGAATGAAATATTATATACCAAATAATTAAAATTAGTTAAAAATAACGATATTAATTTATAATACTATAAACATTCACCTTAATAAGAATAAATAGTCTTAGAAGTTGACACTCAAAATATTATATGTTTAGTTAATTTATATATTATAAAAAAATTCAAGTTAAATATCACTATAAAATCTGAAATTTCAATTAAGTTGAAATTTTAAGTTAATCATCTGTGTCATTAAATGAAAAAATATTATTAAAAAAATAGAAATACGATATATTTAATTATAAAGAAAATATTTGATATTATTAATTAATTTAAATTTGAATACCTGAATTATTGTTTATGATTACAAACGCAATATCCCTCGTAGCAAGAAACTATTGTTGCATCACAAGCTATAGCACCCATGTGTGTATAACAATCTTGTATTTCTTGGCATGGCACTAACTCTATATCACTTTCCTTTGAAAATGAATGTCCTATAACACATAATAATAATAATAATTTATATGAGAAAAAAAAAATAATTTTCATTGAAGAACATGAGAAGAAAAAAATAATAATTTTCATTGAAGAACATGAGAAGAAAAAAAAGAACTTTGATTGAAGAAGAAGGGGTGAAATACCATAACAAGCTTCCATGGCAAGAGCTACAAACAAAAGTGATAATATGAATGAGTTCTTTGACATCTCTTCCAAACTTCAATCTCAAAATATAATTATCAAATTTAAAATTCTGAATATTTGTTATGATAATTTTGTGATTGTTCATTCTTAGATATTTATAGGAGAGGATGGCCTTCTTAACATTATTGCAAAAATTATAAAATGAAATCTTAATTTATTTTTGGTAAATGCTTCTTACACCCAATCATTTTTAACCTGCATCCAACATATTTTTTTAATTTCCAAAAAGACCCTTTATTCTAGAAATAAAAATCCGGAATTGAAAATAATATATTCTGAAAAAATAAATCCGGAAGTGATTATTGAGTTTCAGAAATAAAAATCCAGAAAGAAAAATTAAAATTCTATTTTGAAAAAAAATTTGGAATTATTCTGGAAAAAAAAATATCTGAGAAAGAGATTATTGTATTTTGGAAATAAAAATCCAAAAAAAAGAAATGAAAAATTCATTCCAGATAAAAAATCCGTAATATAAAATTTTGTTCTGGAAAGGAAAATCCAGAACATATATTTTGGAATTTTTTTGACAGTTTCGTCTTTTCCACTGAAATCGAATGTAGTGATATGGTGCAGGAAGCAATTGCCTTTATTTTCTGTGAATCTCATTTTGTCAAATATTTGTAACACATTTTACCGTTTTTACTTCAAAGTATATTTTCAAAATCCAAATTTTCAATAGCATTAACCATATGTTGGATCAAATTTAATGTAGTTTAATATTATGTTATTAAATATTAAATTATTAACGTAATTTGAACTTTATTGCTTCTTACAAATCAAATTTATTTAATATAATATATAATATATTATACATAACTGGGAAAGAATAAGACTTCGAATATTTTTAATTAATATATCGATTTTTAATGAAAAATAATAATTAAAATATTTTATTTAATATGTCATATTTAAATTATTAAAACATTTTTTTACTTAATTTAATAAATAAATAGCTTAACAAGTCTCAAACTTGTATTTATGACATATTATTAAATAAATAAAAAATAATAGAAATATATTTTTAATCCTTTAATCTATTTTTAGTCATTTCAAAAAATTGAGTTGTAAATATCTAATATATTTACTGACTCAAAGAATAATTAAAATAATAATTAGAATGATGTGGAATTTACTCTTCTTCATTTGTAACTTCTGTTTTTATTCACTTTAAATCTTTATAAATTACTTTCAATTCTTACTTATTTTCTACTTAAAAGAATTTATTACTTGCATAACTATACACCGTATTTAAATGTCACGTGTTGAATTTTTTTTTTAAATGTTGAGCGAAAAGAAAAAGTTTCAGAAAAGTTAATTATTAAAAAAAAAACATTAAATTATAACTTATTTAAATAATATATAATGACTATTTGTTTATATTTCACCCTTAAGTATACTTTAAAATTACAACAATTTTAATATTATTTTTAATATGGAGTTATTTAAGTGGGATTGTCAAAACTTCTGAAAATGTATTCAAAACATAAAATTTACTAAATATTTGTGGGTTTTATGAAGAAAATTGAGGGTTAATATTTATTTATTCATTCAATTATCTTTTTATAACAACTTTTCTGTATTATTTGTACCATTATTTGAATACAGAAAACTAAAAAATGTGCACATAAAGGAAAAAAAAAACACCTTTTATCATTCACTTTTATATATTTCAGTCATGAACCACATATTTTGATCACAATATTATTTAGGATATAACTATATCCTTGAATCTTACAACCTTAAAACACATCTATTTATAATAATGTTTCATTAAGTAGAATCATTCACTCCTGCTTTGCTTCTGTTATTGCTACCCTTGAAAACAAATTACCTGCAAACATGAATAATTTTAATGTTAATAAAAATAAATTAAATAAAACATTTATTTAATGTGGAAGATATAAGTAGAAAATAAATAGAATAACACTTTTGAATTTAGGCTCTGATAAATTTTCATAGTTTGAAATCTAATATCCAAAATTGTTAAGAGAATTTGATACTTTTAGAAAATTATTTACAAGATTGGGTGACTGCAATTTAAAATTTTATTTGTGTTAAAAGTAATTGATGCATATTTGAACAATAATCATACAGTAAAATTGAATTAATGGAATAAAATATTACATATAAAATAATTAAAATAATATAGGACATGGAGACGTGGAACACGGACACATAAATTTATATATTATATAATTATGAATTATATAAATGGAAAATAAAGATTTATATACACTAAGTATGTTTCAATATTTGTTAGGACAAGAAAGATGTTTTTCACGCTGGTTAAAAAAAATTGTTTTTTATTTTCATAATTATAATAAAAATTTATATAATAAATTTTAATTTTAGAAAATGTATTTTTTCTTTTTAAAATTATGTTAGATCTGTGTTAGAATTGTCATAAATCCAATAAATATTTTTTGAATCAGACACTTCACTAATACATGTCCTATGATCCTATGAGTGTCAATGTCCGATACGTGTGTCTGACACAGACACGTCATTTAAGAGGAGGGTTCAAACTTCATAACAATCTACTATCGAACTTTTCTTATTAGATAAAAAAAACATTCGTAATTAACTATTTTAATAAATTTTTTACTACAAGTATTTATAGAATCTAAAATTAAAACTTAAAAAAAAATATTAATTTCATCGTATTATAAAAAATATATTTAACCCAATTTGAATACCTGATTTCTTCTCTGCATGATCACAAATGCAATTTCCATCGTAGCATGAAACTACTGATGCATCGCAAGGTAGAGTGCGAATTAATCGAACACAATCCTTGTGTGTATGACATGGAGCTACAATTATAGTCACTCCCTCTGTATTTGATTCCCCTGAAAATTACCAACAAATTTAATTCTATCTTTTTAATAAAATTATATATATAAAAAAATAACATTCAATAAAAAAAAGATAAATAGATAACCAATACCATAACAAACTTCCACAGCAAAAATTACAAATAAAAAAGCTAATATAAATGAATTCTTCCTCATATCTTTCCAACAACAATCTCAAGAAATAATCAACAAATTTCAAATTCAGATGTTTGTTATGATAATTTGGTGCTTCTTAAAGTAAAAAAACTTGATCCTTTTATAGAAGAGAATAAGTTCTTTAACTTTGCAAAATTCATAAATTTAATGGATTTTATATTACATAATTTTTAAGTCCTATTTTTATGTCAATATTAAAAATATATTTTTATAATTAAAAATATCCTAAAAAAGTTGATCCTTTTATGGAAGATACATAATTTTTAAGCCCTATTTTTATCTCACACTTATTAATATTAAAAATATATTTTTATAATTAAAAATGCCCTAATATAAACATCCAAAACTTTCTTTACATTTAATTAAAATAAATACGTTATTTAATGTAGTTCGATATTGCATTGTTAAATATCAAATTATTAACATAGTTTCAACTTATTAGTACATAACCGTAAAAGAATAAAACTTGAAATCATTATATCAAATTTTAATAAAAATAATAAATAAAATATTATATTGAAAATTTCATATTTAAAGTATTAAAACATATATTTGTTTACGAAATTTAATAAATAAAGAGCTTAACAAGGCATCAAAATTATATATATATATATATATTATTAAATGAAAGTATAAAATTGTTCACTTAACTATATTTTTAGACCTTACAATAGTTTTAGTCATTTAGAAACATTGAGTTTTAAATCTCTAATATTTGCTGAGCATTGTTTTTTTTATTAACTTCAGACTCAAAAATTAACATTTATTTGTCAATTTGGTATCTTTCATGATGTAATCATTTTGAATATAAATCTTATCAGATAACCTTTCATTAATATTTCAATTAAATATTTAATAAAAATTAATATATGAATAATTTTACCAAATATATGCTCCTAAAAAATGTTGCTTTATCTTTCCATTGTATTGTTAATGTTAGCTTATGGTTTTGTTCTTTATCTAATCTTAGATGCAATTTTTTTTATTATCAACACCCAATATTGTTTGAGTGTTTAAATTTTTGTTATTAATAAAAAAATATAAATGAAAAAAAATAGAATATACTATCAAAAAGTTAAAAAATTATTTAGTGTTCAATAAGAAAAAAAAAGAAGCAAAACAAACAATAATACAAAATTATTTTGTTTTATTTTTAAGTAAAAAATCCTTTGTTGTTAATTTTTGCACACCCACACCCATTTTATCAACCCCCCTCCCTTTCCTTACATTTTCCATTTTACCCTCGCAGCCCATTCCACTATTTACGTTTCGCACCTCTGTTTTTATTTCCCCCAGCGTCGTAGCCCATTCCAGTTTTGCGTTTCGCACCCGATCTCTACTGACACACCTCCTCACTCATTTCCAACCCTAATTTCAAACTCTGGCTTACCCTCTCCCACAGTACGCCTCTGCACACGCCACCTTCAAGGGACATGGAGGAGAAGGACCCACCGCGCAACACAGGACCGCCACCGTGCACCTCCGTCGCGCCCCCAACCACCGTGCCAAAGCCACTCAAACCGCCCCAGAACACCGCGCTAGTCACCTCCAGCCACCATTAGCCCTTTACATCCAACACCTGTTGCCGGTCACTGCACCAAGGCAGTTTTTATATAAAAACTATACATTTTTTTTTTTCATTTCAAATCGTGAAATTCAAAAATTTTGGATGGACGTTTTCAGTAAAATTTTAAATTGACATGTCCGTAACTTTCTGGATTGGTGTTTCTGATAACTTTTCATAATAGTGTTTCGGTAGTACATGAAGTACAGTGTTAAAAAATATGCATTTTGAATTGTCAATCCATAAGTCAAAATATGCAGGATTGATCTGGAAAGCAACCTGATTCACTTTCAGATTGATGAATCCGTAGCACACTCCAGATCCAATTTCAAATAAAATGTGAATGTCAGTTTTGGGATTTATAAAATGTTGGGGTGCAGGAAGAAAAATGTAGGGGTGCAGGAAACTGCCCTGCACCAACTCCAAAGAGTTCCGCTAGGGCCTGGCCCCCATCTTGTTGGCCCAAAAAAATTTCTGTTATTAGACTGTTTCTTCCAGCACTTCCATATCTTTTTGTGTCATCCCAAACTAAAATAGGAAAATATCTTTTTATCTTTTTCGTATCACTCGCATACATAATTCAGAAGATATTTTTGGATCTAAAAGATTTATAAAATCCAGAAACTAATCTCGTATCCAGAAAAAGCTTTTGGATTATATAATCCAGAAACTAATCACACATTTTAAAAAAAATTGGATTACGTAATCGAAAAGCTAATATCAAATAAAAAAAAGATTTTTAGATGATGTAATCCAGAAAATAATATCATGAAAAAACTTCCAAATTATGTAATCTGAAAGCTAATTACAAAAGGTTTCCAAATTACTCGAAACTAATTACAAATATAAAAAAATACTTGTGAATTATGTAATTCGAAATATTAAAAAATATATTTTAGGAATATAAAAATTTATGGGGTTACACAAAAACTTATGAAGATATAAGAAGAAACAGTCCTACTATTAATATTTTCACCCCAACGCTCCTACTATTTGCAGCATATTTTTAATATAAAAAAGATAATTATGTAAGAACAAAATTCTTGGATTGATTTTGAACATCAAGAGTGAAATTAAGTTAATTAATTAGACATAACTTGATATTAATTTACAATATCATTGGATTTACCATAAAACTTTTAAAATCCGAATAATTACAATTTGAACACACTCAAGTTGACGCTAAAAATGTTATATTTTTATTTAATTTTTATATTAATATATTATATTTAACTCTAAAAAATAAACTTCTTTATCATTGTTTATTCCCTTTAATTTAATTTAAATTTGAATATTTAATTTCTCCTTTTTATAAGTTCATTATTTTGAGTTAATTATTTTAAGTTATTATATATAATACTTTAATAATATAAAATAATATAAGTTGACTATTTTAAAATATTAACTTATATTAATTTTATATTATTAAATTATTACATAATTAATTTTATAAAAATTTTAAAATAATTTAAATGTAATCATTTTTTAATTATATATAATAAAAATTTATTTTCTAAAACTTCAGTCATTTTTTAATTATATAGTAAAAAAATATTATATCAAAAAATGTCAGAAAATCAATGCATAATCAAATGTGTTTTTAAATATTTAAAAAAAATTAATAACACAATTTCTAAACACTTCTTTAAAGTGAACATGAAGTTACTCTACATGAAGAAATACAAGTAACAAAAAAAGAAATTTAGGAGAGTGGGAAAATGGCATTGATTACAAATTTAATATTTAATAACATAATATTAAACTATATTAAATAATACAGTAGTTCAAATTAAATGTAGGGAAAAAAATGGAGTGTTTATGACATTTGTATTCTATATATTGTATATAAAATTATAAATTGAATATTTGACTTTTATAAAATTTCCTTGCTAGAGTACGTTAACTTAATATAACATTAAATATTATGAATTTTAATTAAGATTATGATCATAAAAATTAAAAAAGAATTTATTTTAAAACAACTATTAAAATTAATTTTAAAGATAAAAATAATTAATTATTATATTGTAAACTATTTTGTAAACTAAAAAATTATTGATATCTCTATTAATAATGTCTATTATTAATAACAAATTATAAATTAATTTTTAAATTGATATCTATATTACTCACCAAATTTTACCTACCAACTTCTTTATATTTTAATTAGTATAAAATATTATTGAATTTTTACTGTATTTGTATTATATATATTATATATGTAGTATAATAATATTTTAAAAAAAGTAAATTAAGATTTTATTTTATAATATTAATATCATCTTTTCCTCTTGTATAAATAGGACAAAGTTTGAGTATAAGAAGCACACAATTATCATTCATACAAAGTTCTCAGCTTTGAATTTTATCATCATATATTGAGATTGTAGGTTGGAGAAGATATGTCGAAGAAGAATTTAGTATTGTCAGTTGTGTTTGTAATTCTTGCCATGGAAGTTTGTGTTGGTATATTCATTTATCCCTTCATCAATGAAAGTTAACTTTTGTTGCATTATTACAGATTTTGATTGATATTTATGGCTTTTGGGTGTTTGATTTATTTTTCTCGTTCGAAAAAATTCTATTCAGTTGTTGGAGAATGGTATAGGGTGATATTTATTCTGTCTTATTGTGAGAACGTGACTTCTTTGGAGGGATAACGTAATTGTATTTTGATATGATCTCATCATGCCTTATATCAATCTTGTCATGTCTATATCACTTTTGTTGATGTTTTATAGAGTATGATGAATCTTCACTTAGTTGGGTGCTAAGAAGTTTGGTATGAGTTTATTTTGTATAAGAGTTGGAACATTCGTGAAGTGTCTCATTTATTTTATTTATTTATTATTGATAAAAAAAACGTTTTAGAAACACGAAATTGTATGTTTTGTAGGGAATTCATTTTCGATGGAAGAAAACACAGAGGGAAGTGATATAGTTGTGGTTGCATGTCAAACAAAGCAAGACTGTCTTAAGAACATTCGTGCTCTTCCTTGTGGAGCATC
>Ga0123342_1001285_pt1 | contig 42116 bp, 14 predicted proteins | sample Turbeawhitnodule_FD_89960 | JGI IMG/M metagenome (GOLD analysis project Ga0123342, IMG submission 89960) | Root nodule microbial communities of legume samples collected from Mexico - Turtle bean Mexico white nodule | ecosystem: Host-associated > Plants > Roots > Nodule | place: Mexico: Nepantla...
AAAAAAAAAAAAAAAAAAAAAAAATCATAGCTGAATTTTATAATACCATATGAACATACTTTTTCAATTAAATCAAATTCTAAAAGTATCACTAAAATAATACATATACTAATGTGGGACGATAAAATAAATGTTAGCACCTCATCTAATTTTACTAAAGTTCAATACACAATCTAAATAGTAAAATTTGTAATTGAAATAATATGTAAAAGCTATAATAAAATACTTATTAGTGAGAAATGAGAAATGGAGGAGGAAGAAGAAAGGTGTTTGTAGGAGGGGAATGAAGAAGGAGGTGTTTTTGGCGATACATTAGAAGGAGGTATTAAACAACACAATTTGCAACCACTTCACATTGGTAGAAGAGAAGAACCTAGGAATGAAGCCAAAGGCACAAAGTTAATATAAAGGTTTGCTACTAAAAAACACCTACTACGTCCATATTACATTGATTTTAATACTAAAAGATTGTTTCTTGCAACTTAACTATAAGGTTTTGCACTATATTTCATGTTTATATTAACTTTTTTCTTAATGTCATTTTCACATTAGTTATCAATTTAACATAAAATAAAATTAACACATCTAAGCTGAAGTTATTCCCAATCTCAAAGTAAACACAAGTTTAAAATATTTTTAATTATGACGAAGATCTCGCATCGACTAAAGATAATGATATATCATAGTATATAAATGAGTGTAAATCTCACATCATTTATAACACATTTCTTAGGTTTATCAAACCACCTGTTATAGGGTCTCTATCGAATTATCCAGTCTCACGTACGAGTTGATAGGTCTCGGCATGAAAGAATGTGTTAGAGATCTCTCATCGATTAAATATAAGAGCATTTGATAATATATAAGTGAGTGCAAATCTAACCTTATAAGTCAAAATTTTATAAGATTAGGTTACACTTAAAATTCTTAGTGTAATGATATATATTGAAGATTCTTCAACTTCACCATAAAAGTCAACTTTATAAAATTATCTTAAACTTCAAATTCATTTTCTAAGAGTATTTCATGATATTATTTTAGTTATTATAGTAAAACACTATATTTAAATATATTACAACATAAAATAAAATATATGAATTGATATATATATATAATATATATATATATATAATATTCATTGTTGTAGTTTTCATTTAAATATTTGTTATGAATAAAATTGAAATTACAGTAATATTATATCCATAAAACAAAACTATAATGAATAAATAATAATTAAATTAATTTTAAATATTTTATCAAGTACTATATTCATTAGATATAACATATTGTGAAATAAAATAAGATGGCGAATTGACATTTGATACATTTATGAAATGTAACTATTATTTATTAAAAATGAATGTATGAATTTGTGAATGAGGTTCAATTAAAAATTTGGCAAGAGTTGAATGTAACACTCTTTGTGCAACTAGTTGAGTATCTGCCATAAATGGCACATTCCAGTGCCGTTAAGCATTGCTATTATACATTTCAAGCATTATTTAGTGTCATTAGTAACTCTAAAATTGAAAAGATCCAAAAAAATTCCTTAAAAAATTTCATCAGGAAAAGGTTTTCTAAATATTGTTTAGATTGGCTTTTAGAGAAACATGATATTTAAAAATAGAGTGATTAAATTAATTTTCAACTATAAATAAAAGGAACCGACACTTTGTTTAGTGCAAATATATAGTGGTGTTTATATTTTGTTTGTTTTCTTAACGTTTATTATTTTCTTTTTCCTTTACATAATAAGAGAGAGGTCCCAAGCCAAATGTCTATTATTTTATATTCAACCACCTAATTGCACTTAAATTTCAGTTGAAATGTCAACAAATATGTTGACATCTTAACAAGGAAAGGAAGTATAACTTAAATACTTAATTTGGTTTATGGACATAATATTCCTTTGGTACAATAACATATATTACCCCATTCTACAAGTTGTACAAAAAATCAAAAGCTAAAACTAGTTTATAGCTCACCAACTAAATTGTTCTTACTCACTCCATATTCACTATTCATCATGTTTTGCCCCTTTTTCATTGGCCATCAATGGCCTCAAACTATGATAAAAAAGTTTAACCCACCCCTACCCCACATCAATCATACCCTAATTCCATAGCCTTCTCCTCTCATCCAATTTCTGTGGCTTTTTAATTTGATATGAATCATTGGTTATATGTGATATGCATGTGATTTGACGTTAAATTGTTGGTTTAGATTTATAGATATATCATATATATTGTTAAGGGTCCCCTTTCCTCTAATAATTGTTGATGAAAAGTGGAACTATTTCTATATATTTGTTTGTTATTATTAATATTATGGTATGGCTTACAAGCTACGTATTGCTCACAATGTAAAAAAGTGGCAAAAGTCGAAAATTGGAGTGAAGGTAGTACTTTTAGTGGTATGTTTGAATATGAATATTACGGCAACTTGGATTAAATTTTATGCTCCTTCTTCATCAAGTAATGGATTTTACTTGATATTTTCCACTCATGTCATAAATTGCTCTTGAAAATTTTAATTACGCTTTAATTACAAGGATAATGGTAGGGCCAACATCGAGTGTTTCATAATTCACTTATTTTTCATCATTTGTATTATATTTGTAGGACTAGGAAAGGGGTTGTGGCCAAAATGATAATACACCAAATAATGTGCGATTTAAGCAATCTAGAAAGAGAGGAAGCTGCTCTCATCATCAAGACAAAAACAAAACACCTGTCATACCAAATTCCACTTTGGCTGATTGATAAATGCTAATAAATTAAATCTTGACACCAAGGAAAAGGTGCTATGTTAATGCCCTCTTAAATCAGTTAATCTGGTGGGATTCGAAGAACACAAAGCAAAAACCACAATGTGTCCAAAGCCTCTGGTAAAAACAAAGTCCAAACACTTCCACCTTATTGCAGTTGTTAGTTTCTTCTTGTTGGCCTATCTATTTATTCAAAACACCAACCCTTAAACTCTCTAACCTACCATTTCCAAAAGAAAAGGCAAAACTCATTTAAGAAAAGCTAGAACAGAAAAAGAAACACTAACACCTGACTCTTACACTTTTGATGAGTAATATAGAGTCCATATTGGTGAGAAGAACTGAGAAACCACCCAACTCATCCCCCATTCCCTCTCCCTCTAGTGGCAAGCTTCCAAAAGAACAACTCCAAATGGAAGTTTCATGCAAGATTCTCAGAAGATCAACTCACAGTTTTCTCCTAAATTATCATTACTTCACCTCAACAGCAGCTTTTCTAGTTTTTCCTTTCTCAGCTTCCATACTCCTCTCCCAAGCCTTAGTCCCCACCCCTTCATCTCTCTTGCCACAAATCTACAGTCGCCTAAGGATTCTCTTTGATGCTGCTGGCTTCCCTTCCTCTTCACAATTGTTTAGCATTCTCAACCTAAAGGTTTCTCAAACAATCACTTCTTCGATCTTCACCCTTCCTTTCACCCTCACGTTTCTCCTCATTGCAAAAGCATTCATAATCCAGGCTCTCAATCACAACAAACCAACTTTGCAGCCTTCCTTCAATTCAATACTATCCCTTTACAAGCCCCTCCTCCATACCTACTTCTGCAACTGTTTCTTGATTCTCTCGGCAAATGCAACCACTTTTGGTCTCATGTTTTTGGCCTTCAGCTTCACTGAAAGATTTGGCTACTCCTCCCCCAGTAACCTCATCCTCTTCATGTCAGTAGCTGGGGCAGTTCTCTTTTCTGTGATTCTTGCCAATGCTCTTGTCATATGCAACATGGCACTGGCCCTATCTGGCATGGAGGGATATGGTGGATACTTTGCCATTCTGAAAGCTTGTCTTCTCTTAAGGGGAAGGACATCAATGGCTTTGTTCCTGGCACTTCCTGTCAATGTGGCATTGGCAGCCATTGAGGCCTTGTTCCAATTCCGGGTTGTAAGGCCCTATCATATTGCTGGAATAGCAGGTCCTTGTGTGGCTTTGGAGGGGATTTTCATTGCTTACCTCTACTCAATCTTCATCATCCTTGACACAATTGTGAGCTGCATATTCTACAAAAGCCTCAAGACAGGATCGTGGATCCATCAGGAGGACAAATATTTGTTCAGGATTGAATTACCAGATGGGGACCAGTATGGTTACCTGAGCACCAAGGAACTACCTTAAGTAGCATATGGTCGCAGTTATTAATTTGGTTAAGGTTTTTCTTCGCATTTCATGAAGGAGAAGGAACAACCAGTTATTTTAAACGAGTATAGAAGGAATTTACAATTCATTGATGTTGCTTGAAGGAAATCAAGCAACCTTGAAGACATAAAGATTTTCAATTGAGCGACATCAGCTCAACTATGTGCAGAGCCAAAGAAGCTATAGAGATTAGTACACCATTTCATATAAATGCAATGCAATTATGTTATATTCTCATACTGTCTTTTGTTTTAATCTCTTCTACATTGTAGATTAGCAACTAATGTTTTACAGTGTGAATAATACAAATGCTTCTCTTTAATTGCCTTATTTGTGTGCAACTGTCTTTGATTTTCTAGTGTTTATTCATCAAATAAAAAAAAACAATGATTTCTGGGACCTTTGTACACAAGTAATAGCCTCTGCCTCTTAGCACGTGAATATGCAACCTAGGATGGCAAATTAATTCCTCCCTCACCACCAATATCATGAACTTGTGGGAGAACTGAATGTGAACAAAAACATTTCACACACATGATGAAACTAGCATTTCTAACTGGCCTGCTCATCTTATGTTACAGTTACAAGCAATACTTTGTAGAATCTTAAGATGCGTGTAATTTCATAATCTTGGTCTGGTCCACGATTCCTGTCATGTGATGAATCACCTATAAATTTGAATCTTATGATACATATGCATGCATGGATGGAAGAGAGATTCCATATATGGAATAACAACTCAAATGATTCATTGTTTTTTTTTTTTTTTTTCAATTTGCTTCTACCATTTCTAGACAAGGAAATTGAGTTGTTTTGGAGGATAAGAACTTGAAATATTTTATAAGCACTTATGATAAATAAAAAAGAATTGAAGAGCATTAATAAACACGCATTATTATGTAAATGCATTCTTATTTTTTTTCTAATACAAAGATTTCAAACTGTCACACCCTCATTTCAAATACTCTATTTGATATTTTATTATTCTATTTTGTTATTTAAAAATATTAATTAATATACATGTTAAGAGTTGATCAAAGATAAAAAAATACTATAGTTTTTTATGCTATTGATTAATAAACATATAGCATCAGTATACTGATAATTTGTAATTAAATGCCAATATATATTGTTACAGTATATATTATTTAATTTTAAAATAAAGGTTTCACATTCATGACTTAAGATTTAGTTTTACAGACTTAAAAGTCGTTTTCCACTTGAAGATAATTACAAGGAGCATTATATATAATTTATACAACATATTTGAAGCTATTTTCATTTGGTCAAAATCTTTTCATTCAATATGATTCATGATTCACAATTGAAAAAATAGCCTCGTGATTCACAATTAAAAATAATATTGGCTACAATACAAAGGACCTGATTTCTATTTTCTCTTAACCTGACAGCTATACAACATTTTCTCGAGGGTACCTACCAAAATCTCTATGAAAAAGGGAGCTAATTTCTATGTTACACGAGAAAGAATTGAATCCTAAAGGAAAGGGATAGTGCTTTATACAAGGTGTCATGGTACTACGGTTGGGGTTGGACTATGATGTTCACAAATCCGAAAGGCATCTGCTGTGGTGCCACAAAACATGCCAAATGAATGATGCAAGCCAATGCCAGTTCTACTTCCATAATATAAGACATGCCTGCTACAAATCTTCTTCTTGAACCAACATAAAAGGGACTGGATCCATCACATTTACAGTATACACTGGACGCATGCAATCACTGCAAGCATCCATTCTGCATCTAAATCTGGGAATTTCCACGGTATTCTCACAAAAATGATCACTTGGCCACATAAAATCCCATTCAACAGCATGCCATCAAAGAATCATCTCTCCTAAGCCTGTTGTATGTTCAATTCCACAGGATGCAGGCGTTCATTATTCCAAGCCAATATATCAGCTTGAAAGGCTAATTGCCACATCATCATCATCATCATCACCATCATTATCATCATCATCATCATCATCATGGAAAGGGAAGCTTCTCCACTGATCTTGGAAGCATTCCCCTTACTCGGGTACATTCCTGCTCTTTGGCAAGAGTGTGATGTTTGATGCAAAGGAGCAGAAAACCCATCGTCAACTATCTTTTGCACCCTTCTTTGTCAAGTTAATGCCCTTAGCCTTTTCCATTTCAGCCTCTTTCTCAGCTTTCTTCTTCTCTAACTCTGCTTGTTTGCAATTTTCTTCATGTGCTTTCCGATACAACCTTATAAAATTTAGCAGGGTCGTGGTAACTGCAATTGTTAAACGAGCACCAATTACAAGTTAGCTTGAGCATAACAGAAAAGGCCAGAATGCACTGCCACTCTTTCCAAACATAACAGAAACACATATGGATGATGAAACTTCATTCCATTTAGATTTTCCCTCTATTTAACTAGTTCTTTTCTGTAGAAGTGCTTACACATGGATTTAAGGAGGAAAGGAGTTTCTATTAATTCAGCAACTCATTACCACACCTATCATTTTAAAGAAAGATTTGAAATAGTTCAGCACATATTCCATTAGAAACTCTTAGAATTTGGGCTTAGCCTAAATTAACCTTACAAAATCAGCCTTTAATTTGAGGACTACCCAAACCTTACAAGGATTACATTGGTAATATTTCAAATTGATATAGAATATAAGAACACTTCCTCACACCAAACACTGAACATCTAGAGTTTTGACAAATGCAGTTGATTCAATAACAACTCCCCCACATGCCTAGGAATAGACATGTATAGAGTGTAAGGTAACACAATAATAGATCTTGGATAGACTCTAATACTATCTTAGAACTTGGATTTAAACTTCATCCCACAAACTAGTTCATAAGGTTGCTATCCAAGTCAGACAAGGACAACATTGGTGATATCTCTACTCTAGTTAATGTGAGACTCAATAGAAACATTAAAAAATAAATACAAGCATGCTTCCCTAACCACAAATAGACAAGAAAATCACATTTCTAAAATATCCTAATTTCTACAAAATACACACTGTCTAAACCACAAATGTAAAAGGTCATGAATACTTTCACAAGAAACAGTACAGGTTAATATTCTATAATCTCATAAAAAAAGGGTGTGTTTAGAAGAGCTTATTTACATCTTATTTGGATTTATTTTATGATATAAGAATTTGTATACGTATTTGGGAGAGCTTATATTATATCATAAATTGTTTTAGCTTACATTATTAAGATGAATAGCTGAAAATTCTTGCAACTTATTTGGAAACAATTTAAACCTATTTTTTATTCTACAACCGAATAACTTATTCATAAGTTCTTACATTACATGATATAAACAATTTTAATAAGCACTTAATTAAGTTGTTTACCAAACACACCCTAAGTAACCAGTGAAAGAGACCAATTCCTCCATATCATACCAAGTACCAACACCACAAATATGTCAGTCATCAACTTACCTTGCTCAAAAGGGCAACGAGCAGGATCCTCACCAAAATATAGCGCAAGTGCATCAGCATTTCTACCCTGTCCATAGGCAAATTATACAATCTTTATATTTCTTCATATTGGTGCATAATGTACAAGGAAGATAGTTAAGCATATTACCACTACAGAATATAGGTTTGTTAGAGATGCTACCTCTGACTCAGATAGACCGATAAATTCTTTCAATTTCTGAACAGAACAATAAAAAAAGTCAAGGGTACTGAAAATGTAAATCAGATAATAAGCCATACAAAGTAGAATTATATTCATCCATGTAAATATGAAGAAAAAAGTAGCCACCGATAAAAAAAATTAAAGATCTACTTACTTTCAGCTTGACACAAATGTTTATTCAAGACTAATTAAAGATCTACTTACTTTCAGCTTGACACAAATGTTTATTCAAGACTAAGCAACACGCGGAAATTTATAATTTGCTCATCATAACAAGGGTCTAATAGAATTAAGAAGAATCTGATAAGTAGCAATGCTGGCAAGCAAAAAGTTCAGACACAGAACAAAGTAAAAATATGTAGAGAAAAACATTTGGAATTGTTGAGAAATATAATTCATCGTGTAAATAGGAAAGTTTAAGTAAACAATTGCCTACGTCAAAGCACGTTGTCTATGTCAACTATATGTCAAGTTCAGACACCAAAGCTTATCTTTCTCTCTCCATATCAGAAATAGTAACTTGTATCAAATAACCATGAGCAGAACACCAACTAGAAGCAAAGAACACAATCCTATCCAAACTAGTTCAGGGAATGAGACACCCCTAAATATATGATCAAAAAGTTCTAACTGAATAAAATAAATAGCATATAAGCACCTAACCAACAACTGCACCCCAAAACTTGGAAGGACACAACTGTTTGGCACCAAGTCACTACAACTGTCGTTTCCATTTCAAATGCAAGTTTGGAATTTTGAGCTACTTCTGGCTTTCTGTAGTTCAATTCTAACACCAGGTGGCACCCCTATAATATTCTCCTCCAAAAAACCCTCATAATAATTTCAACATTTGTAATTTGCATTAACTATTTCTTAAATCCTTGATGTGATCCCTTTCATTGAATTAAATCTGGAAGGTAAAGAAAAAGTTCATATACTCAAAGCTCAATTCAATAAATAACCCTAGCAAGCCAAGGATTTGGCTCCTCTAAAGTGAGGAGAGTGCACTTTATAAGATAAAATGCAACAATAACCATCAACTAGAAAATCGACTGTTGAGATTATAGTTAACTTTAGATTTTACTATATATGCATTTGGTTTCATCATAACATCAACCATTGATTTTCTAATAAATTATAGTAAGTGCACCTTATTCTCTAAAGCACACCTCCTCACTTTAGAGGAATAGAATAGAACCTAGTAGGCTAGCACCCTCGATATTTAAGGCAAAGTCAGTTCCCATTTTTAGCCATTTCCCTTGCAAATTAAAGGAAAAAACATTTGTCAGCTTCTGAAAACTGATGTTTAAATCCACAATAAATTCCCTTACAAATTCTGTCAGACAGAGGTATTCTACTTCTCTAGAACAAGCAGACAATAAGCACTTTGGGACCTCAAAGCACAAGATCACCTCTTACATGAAGAAGAAAGACATTCTAAACTGTCAGCAAAAAATTTTGTATGGCATAATTTATGATTAAATGTACATTTATATCTCATGCTAGAAATCAATGGTTGTGATAAGTAATCTAACAAAAGACTGTCACATACAATGAAGAAAACAAGATAAGAAAAGATATGCAAGAGTCTGCAAATCTTCACATCTAACATGAACAACCCATGCACAATCTTAAACTTTAATAATTGCCCGAACAACCAGTACTTTGAATTCATTTTAAAAATATAACTTTTTCCCTTTTATTATTATATTTATCCTCATATGATGAAGAATCATGAGACTGACATAAAAATTCTTAACACCTCATGGAAAACCGCAGAAACAGGTCCGTCATTTGCACATGCAGCAAATTCTTGTTTAACTTTTTCTAATCCCTTGATGATTGCCTGCATCTCTTCTGCTAATGACTTCAATTGTATCTGAAAGAAGTGGTGCGCCCAGTCAATACACATTGTAATATTATTACCCGAATCAGGTAGTTAAATTGTTCCATCTCAACAGACTTTTCTTTCATGTAAAAATGTAAATATCACTTTAACTTTGATCCATGAGTAAATGAGGGGTGTAATCAACCTACTTGTACAGCACCAAACAAATAGCAGCTTATAAGCCTTATACACATTAAGAAATTAAAGCAAGAGATGTGGTGTAAATAAAAGGGATTTTACAGGAACTTGATTCAACATGTGTGTTCCTGGGTGATATTTCACTTGATTGTGATTATAGGTGCATATTTCACTAAGGTTTCTAAATGTGCACACTAGGGAATTAAAAGGAAAATGCTATTTTGTAGAACCCACAATTAATGTAAAAAACAAGTTTGGACCAGCCAGTTGGACTGGTTTGACTGGAAACCAGACATAACATTGAGTCGATTTAATTATTGGATACAAATGTTATTAAACAAATAGTAATGTCACAATACCAGCTAAAAACCGGAATAAACTGGTTAATCCTGCTCCTGCTCCGATCAAACCACTTTTTATTCATGAGTATATCACTTACACCAAGGTGTGATTTTGCAGCAGCCAAAACAGCAAAGCTGCTTTGGCCATTTCCCTCAATTGCCAAAATAAAGTATACCATTAAACCAATGCTTATTTTTAAAATTTGTATCATAGTAGAAAATAGCAAATAGTGGTGCGGAATGATCATTATTCTGCTTTCTTTACCTTTGGTATATAAATACACGTTCACATACATACACACACGCACACAACTATATATATACACACAGACCACAGTTTTTATATTTTGCATACACAGTTTATATTATAAACAATATATTTATTTTTCACTAATATTTTATTCTTTATTACTTGTTATATATACTTCTTATTATGTTGTTTAGAAACTTTTTCAATACTATTATTATTTAATTTATATTATATATTACGTTTTATTTAGTTTTCATCACTCTAACTATGTAATCATTATATCACATATTATGCTTTATTAGGTTAATAATTATCATTTAGTTTATCATAAAATATATTAGTGTTAAAATAATTTTTAGACTTTACAATAATTTATTTTATTCTTTAGTTTCATTATATCATTATTATTACTATTCAGTTTATTATATTATGTTATTTTTACAAAAAAGAAAAAAGCAAAGAAAAAAGTTGTTGGAATCAAAATGGGGCCCAACAATTCAAAACAAACAAGAGATATAAAAAGGTTGTTTCTTCTTGCACCTCCATAGGTCAAACAAAAATACCATTATGTCCTTAAAAAATATATATTTCGTATTTTATAATCTGGAAATGTATTTTTTTTTTCTAATTTGCACCTCCCAGATTTTAGAATCCAAAAGGTATTTCTAGATCTAGAAATATCTTCTGAATTCTACAATCCGAAATATTTTATTTTTCTTTAAAGAAATACATTTCGGATTACAGAATCCGGAACGTATTTTCGGATCTGAAAACATATTCCGGATTGTGCAATCCACTTTTAAAGCATTTATATCCAATAAAACAATAAGAAACATACAAATGTGAAATCTAGAAACATAGAAACATTGTCCCTTCGTAAACCAAAGAGGGGAATTGTTCTCTTTATGAACAACTTTCAAAAGTAATGAGATTAATAGCGGTACTCCTATATGTAAATAATAGAAAGTAATTTATGATAACAACTTATATTTTTTTACTTCGGCAATGTCTAATGTGATTTTAATTTAGATTGCAATTGCAATTTGCAATTATATATTTATTATGTTTTATAAAGTTTTATACATTTTTAATTATGTATCCTGCATGCATTGTATCCTATTATTTTTAGATTAATGTATCGCTGTATTGGATACACATCATAATCGAAATGTGTATGGTATCCCAGAGCATCATAGTCGATTGCTATTAGCTAGGGTTGGCCCAACCAGACAAGAGAATGCAAAGGAGTGGGAGGTTGCAAGATTGTCCGCCACGGTGAACGTTGCAATGTCACGCTAAATGACAACAAATGTCACAAAGCCATGCCTAGGGACATTGAAGGTCACATATAACCTTGTTTGTACGGTGCAAACGGAAGTGCAGTCATGAAGCCCACAAATCACAATTTACCTTGTGAGTGGTGTTGTGACGGCTGTGCTACATCCATGTGCTTTGTGATGAATGCCTTAGGAGCAAATACGGGCTGATATGATCCGCCTCCTTGCAATAATATGCAATTGACTACTATGATTTGAATGACAAGTTTTATATAAATTCTATATTCAATACAGACCCATTAACTCAGTATTGTGACTAGTTTGATGACTTACCTAAGTTTGAAAACATTGGCCACAGGCTCTCCCTTTGAGTGTTTAATGCAATTGCATACACAAAACTCAAACTCAAGACCATTGGTTTGGTTGGACCAATCAGACACTAGTTGATGTTGGGTCTTTCAAGGGGAGATACATTGCAGAGATTCGAAATCAATGACCTGTGAGCAACCCATATAAGAGATTACCTCATATCCAAAACCTTAAGACAATGGATTTGTGGATCTTTCTCTTATATGTTGTTCAACTTTCTCATTTCTATTCAATGTGAGACTCAAACTCACACCTGGTTTCCTAACAATCTCCCCCTCAAGTGAGTTCCTTAACCCTTGATTCAGACCTTTAAATGTAGTGTTGTTTATCTTAACGGGACATAATAGACTGAAATACCTACTAGAAAGACTTTCGATATAAGGAATCCACAAACTTAAATTCTTCAAGAAGGGATTCATTGGAGAGATTCGGTATCAATGAGCTGTGAACAATCCATAGAAGAAATTATAACACCACCTCCTACTCAAAGCCTTAAGACACAATGTGTTTGTGGATATTCTTCCTTATATGTTCTTCAACTTTCTCATTTCTAATTAATGTGAGACTCAAACTCACTTGGATCCTAACAGTTTAATCACAAGCTCAATGGTTTCTTTTACACACATATAGAGAGAGAGACCAAAATAATCTTGCACGGGAGGCAATCCTACTCAAGCTAAATAGGATCACTATGGACAACAAAGTCACCCCTTAGTGTTAATGTAACTACATAATGTAAACTCGAAATCACTAATTAAACTAGAAAAAATCAATCCAATTGATCCACACGCTGAGTGGTTAAAAGGGAATATTTTGTTGATAAATTTTCAGTAAATTCATTTAAACTAAAGGAAAACTGTCAAAGTTGAGGAAAGTTACTTACATTTTAGTATTAAATGGACATTTACTACATGTGATCCTCTATTAGGAATGGTAAAATGGGTCAACCCACCAAAAAAGGATTCAATTGATTTGAACACTATTGGTTATCGATATAACCAAATTATAATATATAGCAAAGCTCACCTTACCAAGTCAGTTTTGTGAAGTTGAGTTAGGCTTATAATTCACTTTCATAACATGGTATCAGAGTCATCGACCCCCTTTATCCCATGCTCGAGATGTCCAATTCTTAGCATGAGGTGTGTTAAAGATCCCACATTGACTAGAGATATGGCCAAATTATAGTATATAAATAAATGCAAATCTCACCTTACAAACCGATTTTGTAAGATTGAGTTAGGCTTAAAACCCACTTTCCAAGAAACACATTTTGAGAGTGGATTGAAATTCTCAACCTAAACCTAGGTGGTTTGGGTTGACTTGCCACAATTTAAGAAACAAAAATAAAGAAAAACAAGGTTATAAAAGGGTGACACAGCCCATCTAAACATATATCATAATAACCACTAATCAGTCCATTAAAACAACTATTGTTTGAAACATCAAATGCATTTACCATTTATTACAAATGACCTTAAAAAGTGAATCCTGGAAATGTGTATATTTTAGTTCAGAAAGACCAACAAATTCACAATTATAAGTCTTGGATAAATACAGTATTAAAAAGAAATAGTTGACACCACCCAACCCACTTAGAAAATGGGTATGGTAGGACCCATTCCAAAATCGGGCTGAAAATTCTAACCCAACTTATTTGACAGTTAAACAAGTTAATCTAATGGGTTGAACCCTTTTTGTCATCCTAACCTAAGTAAATTTTCACTTTCACCATAAATTACATTATGCTAAGTCCCCACTTTATTTAACACAGTTTTTGTGTAAAGTCCAGTGTGACATTTTAGCTAGGATTCAAAAGGACCTTTGACTATGCCAAAAGAAATGAGCTTTTGTCTCCAATGATGATTCAAGGAGGTAAAATGTTTTTTTCAGTCACTTCCCAATTCACCAGCATCCAAAACCAAGTCTCTTGGTTTTAGTTATAAAAACTAGAAGCAAAGTGCTCACTTTTACAAATAATGGGGAAAAGTGAAATTGAACCAACAAATCAGGAAAGTAATGCAAAGTTGACCTTTCTTGTTCATGAAGAACCAAAAAATAAACATCACCTTAGTGGAACCTTCCAGGCTAACAAGGTCTAGGTGGAAATCAAGGAGTTTGGGTGACTTATCAGCTAGGACCTAGAGCCAAATACGGGAGGAAAAAAAGGTTAGCAACCAAATAATATCTTCATTTGTTGCAATTGACACTTATACCTTGCAGAGATAATGCATCAGTGTCATTTTACTGTTAGAAGCACGAGTGTCGGTGAGCTTTAAAAGGCTATCTAACTTAAATCCAACTGCAGATCCTGCAAAAAAATGAAATCATTTTATAATAATGCTTATCCATAAACTGGACATTCTACACTAGATAAGATCTAACAGAATTGTATAAAACTTTGACTGCTAACAAATAGATTTTGTCACCTTCTGACTACTACATCCAGCAACAAATAATGAGAATGAAATTGCCACAAGTATAAAAAACTTACAGACTTACCCCTTGCTGTTCCTTGATTCAATGTATTGCCCAAATAAAGAATTTTCTTCATAATCTCCTTCAGTTTAGCAGAATTTCGGACCTGTTACCAAGAAAAAAGTGCACATGGTCAAAGAAATTCAAGCAAAACAACATTGATCGGTAGGAAATGTAAAGTACCTCTTCACAGGCAGAGTTAACAATGTTTAAACTCTTCTTAAATTCCGTAAGCTGCATAACGAGCAAAGTATGACATCGGGAGGAAAAGGCCAAATTCACTGAACATTCAGAAGTCAAAAAATATTACAGACATCATCAGACCTGGGCACCAAACTGAATCTTGAATGAAAATACTCTTAATTTTGATTCCACCCTTGGCACCTTCATCAACTCCAAAAAAAACTGAAACATCACAAAATATATTATATATACATATATAATATATAATAGGAACTTCAATGAAGAAAAAATCCAAAAGAATTTATTTACTTCTCAAAAATCACTTTTTCTTCCACAAGAAACAAGGCAGCATCAACCAACTGTCATTTCATTATATAAATGAATTTTGAATTTATATGCATTAACTTTTTAATAAACCAAATTGCTTACCAACATTTTCTTCTTTTCTTTTGGATGAAGACCACTGATTAGGATTATCATGTCTCTTTATTTAAATACTGACTTAATTCCATTTACTTTATTTCTTTATCTTCCCGGATCTTGATGAGATTTTTGTATCAGAATCTGAGTTCATGTCCTTTACATAATACTTTTTAGTAGGATAATTGTTACTTGCAATTCTATTGATTAGGGATCTTTTATTTTTTATTTTATTAATTAGGGTAGGATAACTATTAAATATTATAAACTAATTAGGCATGTTTTATTTTCTATTTTATCAATTAGGATAATTGTTAGATATAATCCTATTAATTAAAGATATCTTTGTAACCTTTTCAAAGGACAGACTTGAGTGAAATATTATCAATGAGAAATAATTTTTAGAAGAAACTTGGGTCAATTTAGGAGGAGCTTTGTGAAGGACAACTTTGAGTTCCCCTTTAACAAAAAGGTTGCAAGAAAGAGTCTCCCATGACCCGATCCTATGTAAAGGTTCATAACAAACAACTGCCAACCATTAAAGATTCTAGCATTTCATTAAAACCAAAAAATGAAAAACCCTAGAGCCAAGTACTCTAAACTTAACCCACAATAACTGGTCAATGATCTTCGGGGAACCCAATGTCCACCAAAATAAAACGGAACACGTATTACTGACTACAAAGAAATGCAAGAACAAATGAGAACCAATTTCAGAACAATGATCGGGCTCTCAACACCAAATAAACACTTCTATTTGAATAAGTATGAAAATAGCTGACTAAATTATCTACTTCACTTCATTTTGCACAAAAAACTTGGATTGTTTAAGCCCATAAAAAGATCTTTGTAGTTTGCTAAACATTCCAAACTCCCTTGAGTAACAGTGGGAGGTTGCTTCATGTAAACTTCTTCAAGTTCTCAATGAAGAGAGACATTTTTTATATCTATTCGAAAAAACTCAAGTCTTGCATCAACTAGAGACAATGTCAAAGTACAAAATATAAGTGAGGGAAATCCTCACCTTACAGCCAATATTTTGAGTTGAGGCAAAATCAATTTGTAAGATGGTACCAGAGTCTATCATAGATCCACTAAAAGGGTCGCTCACTACGTTATCCATGTACCAAGCCCTATAGTGCTGGACAGGAGGGGGAGTAATGTGAAAACTCGAGTCTCACATCAACTAAAGATCGTGTCAAAATACAAATAGGTGTCAAAACTCAAGTCTCAATATGTTTTGTAGGGTTGCATTAAGTCTATATCACTTTGTAAGAATATCCAACTAGTATAAAGGCCACCGATGCATGGAAATCATAGCAAGTAGGTGTGGCCAAAAGGGCCAGCCCGGTCAGTTTGACCAGCCCTGACACTATTAGAAGTAATGGACTACCCTGCTTAGGGGTGGTTGATGGAGCAACCAAAAATATGAAAGATATAAAAGGGAGAAAAGTTCAAATTTCTCATTTCATAAAATTAATCTAAATTTTAATTTAGATTAAGGACCTAAAATATGGTAATAACTTACCAGCAAATTAATTGTTTTGTAGTGCTTTAATCTCAAGAGTTAACTATTTATACCAAGAGTTCTGCAATTACTAAATTTGAATAGACTACACAGCAATTATTTTATGCAATCATTCCTCCCACCTCCCTCTCAGATTTTGTTGCAGACAATGATGGCCAAACAAACTAGCTAATACTTGATAGTTTTATCATTATTATACGTTTAATTTTCCCCCAACTTAAATTGTGAGAATTTTATCCCATCACCAATATTCTAAAGGAAACTTTATTTTGAAAATAGCTCACTCATCCTTCATGTAAACCTGATGACACCAAGGCATGAGTCAAATACATTTAACTGTAAAAGGCAGCCCATATAATTCTATTACCCACACTCTCGGTTCATAACCAACATATATATTATGACTAAAATAAATCATTGCACACCTGTTCACACTTCCCCAGAAGTTCCTTGTCACCGGTGTATCCCTAAACAACCATAAACAAAAGGAATCAAAATTAGAAATCAAACAAATCAAGGCAAAAGGAACAAAGCAATAGAAGATGCCACAAAATAGAAACCTTAGGGCACATTTGGCGGGGGTTGCAGGTTCTCAGCTTTTGGTTTAAAATGCAATTTCAAAACAAAACATGTTTTACAAAAAATGGATTTGAAATGCCTGTTAAATCAATTTCAAAAAACTTAAATTCATTTTCAAAACCCAAAAAAAAATTATTTATAAATTTATTTCAGTTTTAGAAAACCACATCTCACTACCTTTGACTATGGTCCTTCCCATCCTCATCGTCACAGCCACCAGCACCACCTCTGTCACCACCATCATTGCTACCACCATTGTCTCTACTACTACCTACGCTGCCATCAGCACCATCTACCATGCTACCATATCATCATCATCACTACTAACATCGTTGTCACCACTTTTACTATCACTACTACCTACTCTACATGCACCACCATCATGACTGTTGTTACTACTACAACAACCATCAACAATAATGCTACTACTTCCACCACCACCATTGTTATTTTTACTACCACTGCTAACACCGTCGGCACTACCTCCGCACAAACATATCTTTAAACTAATTTTAACAAAATAGGGAAGTTTTAAACTGATTTGTTTTGAAACTAGAAATTAGAAAAAAATACTAATTTTCAAAACTACAAAATCACCCTAAACTAAAAACTAACTTCCACAACTAAAAATGGTTGTAGTTTCCAAAACTTTTAAAATTTACAACTAAGAACCACCCTAATCAAACCCTTAATTGTTAAAACAAAATGTAAACTATGGATAAATTTATTAAAATTCACCTTTATAAGATCCATCTCCTCTTTGGTAGGACAAAACTTAATAAGATTTTCCACTTGATCAACATCTAAAACTGACTCGTCCAGAGCCAGTACTGCAGCCTGAAATATCCGTTAAAACAAGTTATAAAAGATAATAGTTACCACTGACAGATACAGTCTGAGATTTAGAAATTTGAAAAGTTTGAAGCAGATATGGAGTCAAATGATTATTTATCCACTATCAGCAGCCTTCCGTACTAATATTCACCATTCCACATATTTTAAGAATCAGTCTTAATGAAAACAAAAAAGAATTGTTTTCACCATAGTGCTCCATGCAAAAAAACAGTTCTTTTCATTAAAAAAATACTTGACTTAAATAACTACTCTTAGATAATTGTAAGAAAAATTCCCACATCAATTTCAGCTTACCATCATATCAGGAAGTGGCATCTTAACCTTAGTGAGCATAATTTCAGTATTATTAGCCCTCCTTAGATCAACCTAAAATCAATAATACAAACAAACAAGTTATTGGTAAGTTGTTAACAAGGAATCAGATAAAAATGAAGTCAATGAGTTTCTAATAAATGTTGGCTTTAAACACTAACAAGAAAAAACTGCACCAATATCACCTTACAACTCATTAAATTTACAGTACCAGAATTACAATTAATGGAACAAGAAGGACAGTGAAATGAAAGGACAGTAACGGAACAATATTTTTCATTGATGTAATTTAGTATAGTCACCAATACTAATTTTTAAATGAATCAGTTGCCAAGGTGTGAAGTAAAACTACAAATGATGGTGAATTATATTTCTAGACGGAGTGACTAAATGAGAACCATCAAATCATCTCTAAGGCTTATATCAAAAATCAAGTTTTGAAATATTCATAAACATATATATAGAGAGAGAGAGAGAGAATAATACCAAGGTGATTCTGTCAGATTTAGATCCAGCAGACTTGCCCTTTCCTCCAGCTTTTCCAGCAGAATCAGCAGGTTTTGGAACATTTAAGGAGAAAAGCTTCTCTAGCTCTGAAACATCAAACTCTGGTGCACTAAGAAAAAAGAAACAGTCATTACAAAACATTGGGATATAGATAAGATGGAGAAAATCATACAATTATACATAATTGAAATGTTTTAGACAAACACGTTCAACAGTAGAAAAGACACATTACATTTGTGGTTCTCCATGTCTTTGTAATTCTTCCCATAAACTTCCTTGTAGTGCCCTTGTAACCTTGCTCCAATGTAAAGGCTTCAAAGAGGATCGTTTGGGTGCAACCCCTGTAGGGCGTGCATACCCTCGTCCCCTCCCTCTTGGATCAACTCCAACATTTCCACCTTTTGGTGGAGGTGGTGGAGGTCCACCCCCCGGAGGTCTAGGAGCACCAGGAACACCTGGGGGAGGTGGAGGAGGAGGACCTCCGCCACCAGGAGGAGGTGGAGGGGGCGGTCCTCTACCACCAGGAGGTGGAGGTGGAGGTGGTGCTCCAAACATTGGGGGAGGTGGAGGAGGTGGTCCTCGACCACCAGGAGGTGGAGGTGGAGGTGGTGCTCCAAACATTGGGGGAGGTGGAGGTGGTACTCCAAACATTGGGGGAGGTGGAGGAGGTGGTCCTCGACCACCAGGAGGTGGAGGTGGAGGTGGTGCTCCAAACATTGGGGGAGGTGGAGGAGGTGGTCCTCGACCACTAGGAGGTGGTGGTGGAGGTGGTGCTCCATACATCGGAGGAGGTGGAGGAGGTGGTGCTCCGTACATTGGAGGAGGTGGAGGAGGTGGTGCTCCATACATTGGAGGAGGTGGAGGAGGTGGTGCTCCGTACATTGGAGGAGGTGGAGGAGGTGGTGCTCCAGACATTGGAGGAGGTGGAGGAGGTGGAGGAGGTGGTGTTCCATACATTGGAGGAGGTGGAGGGGGAGGTGGGGCTCCACTTGATGGAGGAAAAGGTGGTGGAGGGGGAGGTGGAGGTGGGGCTATACTTGATGGAGGAAGGGGTGGTGGTGGAGGAGGTGGGGCTCCACTCGATGGAGGAAGAGGTGGTGGTGGGGGAGGTGGGGCTCCACTTGATGGAGGAAAAGGTGGAGGTGAGGGAGGTGCGGCTGTATACATTGGAGGAGGTGGAGGTGGAGGTGGGGCTACACTTGATAGAGGAAGGGGTGGGGAAGGAGGTGTGGGTGGAGGCGGTGGTGGTGGTGGTGGAGCTTGACTAAAAGAAGGTGGAGGTGGAGGTGGAGGTGGAGGTGGAGGTGGTGGTGGAGGAGGACTATTGAAAGGAGGTGGAGAGGGAGGTAGTGAAGCTTTACCAAAAGGAGGGGGAGGTGGTGGCGGAGGTATAGGTGGTGTAGCTGAATATATATGTGAATTAGCTAAAGGTGGTGGAGGGGGAGGTATATGTGATGTAGCTGAATATATATGTGAATTAACTAAGGGTGGTGGAGGGGGAGGGGGAGGGGGAGGGGGAGACAAGGGTCGAGTTGGAGGTGGGGTTGTGGGGGGAGGAGAAGGTGGAGCTCTATGTGTTAAAGCTGTAGGAAACATGGGAGGAAGGGGAACTGATGGAATTCCATTCTTTGGAAGAGGTGATGCTAATGGTGTCAAAGGAGGAATAGATGAAACTTCATACCTTGGAGATGGTGGCGGTGGAGGAGGCTGTGAGGGGACTGCAGTACCCACTTGTGAAACATCCAATGTAACGTCAATGCTTGTAAATGGGAGAGGGGTTGTAGGAAGTGTTAAAGATACACTAGTCTCTATATTTTGCCCAAAAAAGGGGGGCGGGGGTGGGGGTGGGGGTGGGGGTGGAGGGAAAGGAAGAGAAGTTTCAGGTTGTCTCTTAAATGTTGTTAAAGTTAAAGGTGGTGGCGGTGGTGGTGGTGGCATGAGGGATCCCTTTCCACCCAAAGAAGATGGTGATACTCCAGGAGATGGAGAGTCTTGAACTGATACATCATCCTTTAATGATGAGGATTCAAAAACTTGTGAAGAGACTCTACTGTGAGCTGGAGGGGGAGGGGGAGGGGGAGGAGGTGGGGGAGGCTGTGGCAGTTGCTCTAAGCTCTGTTGTTGTGCTGGAGTATCTAACTGAAAAGATGTCTCTATAATTGATGACAATGGTGATGGTAGATCTTTTTCATCTATTTCTGCCGCTATATAGCCAGAAGATTTTGAAGTGGCCACCTTCCGGCTTTTTAGGTCATTTGTCCTGTCAATAGAAGCAACAACTGCAGAAACAACAGGAGCAGATAAAGATCTTGTTTTGGCATCTTCCATTTTCTCCTTTGTGGAAGACAAATTTGTCAGTGCAGCTGGTGCACTATTATTCCTTGATGGTGGATAATAGACATGCATTGAATTTGTATAAGAACCCTTGTTAGAAGGAATCCATCTAGTTACTGCATTTGGCTTAGCTTGTTTTGCCTGAAAACCATGGGTTTCTTGCTGTTTAATCTTTTGCTTTGCTACAACTGTATCTCCAACTGGCTTCGAGTTGGATGGAGGTTGTTTCTTGGATGAAAGTAGTTTACCAGATTTTTGTTCAGTCAAATCAAGCATCTGGTGCCCAGCCTTGGAGTCTAGCTCCTTTTCTGTTGCCTCCTTATCTTCGTCATATTCATTTTCAATGACTTCAAATTGTTGTTGCACATGCATGGTAACTTCCTTTGTTTCCAGAGGAGGTTTCATCATATCAGAAATAACTGCAGTAGAAGTTGACTTAATCTCTCCATCATCGACAGCAATGTCCTTCACTGCATGAGGATCTGAATCTATGCTCCCATCAAACTTATAGTGCGCATCATCAATAGAGATGTCTTTCACAGTATTAATACCAGGATCCATCTTGTCAACCTGCTTGGTGATCCTGTCATCTGGCGGACAATCCTCAAAAGTATGAGGATCAGACTCTAGCCTCCAGACCTCCTTATGAGTTTCATCATCCACTGCATTTTCATGGAAAGCGTGAGAATCATACTCTGTCTTACCTTCTTGTGCATCAATTACACTGCTGAAGATTTCTTCTACTTCATAGAACTCATCAGGTGAAACACTTTCTGTCTCAGCACTCTCGGTCTCATTTGCATCTTCTCTCACCGTGACTGTGGTTAGATCAGTTATAACAGCATCAGCGTCCAAAAAAAGCACCTGATACAGATATGAGTATGGGTTCAACTCCTACTGCTCCAGAAAATGGCCTTTGAGGAAGAATAACAATAACTTACCTCTGCTTTGAAGTCCTTGGGAAATAGGTCCTTTGCCTCCCACAAAATATCAATTTCATCACGGTTCAGCATCAACATATTTGCCCGCACAAATGCAGTATGAAACATAACTCTAAACATCAATTCCTCACGAACAAAATCATCACTTAAATGTATGCACTCAAGAACCACATCCCCTTGAACACGACAATGCAAGTCAATTTTCACGAGCATGCACTCTGCCTGTGATTAAAATTTAATAAGAGGACGCTCTATCTAATCAATTCACAATTCAGTATCAATAGTGGAAATTTATATGGCACCTGTAGGTAGTGGCGAACATGTTTTTTGGATTGTGAAGTTGAAAAAAGAAGCTTTGAACTTCTATTGGCAGAAATTGAAGGGTCTTGACCATAAACACGTACAACGGGCCTGCAACCTTTTCCATCGTCAAATGTTGGAAGGACTCTGAGAATCAGACAATCCAAATATAAGGGTGTTTCCGATGGTGGCCACTCAGCACCCAAATTTCTCCTGGAAATATACTGAAGATATCTTAAGTGGGAAGGCTGTGGATTCAAAGGAGACAATACATGTAGTAGTTCTCTTGGAGCTTGCTTGTAGACCATTTCAAGGGTCTTCTGCTCCCCGCTGTACTGTTTCCGGTATAACAGAAGACCTGCTAGCATAAATGCCAGCACGGGCCAACCTCCCCTCTCACAATGCATCAAAAGCACATTTTGTTGCCCCTCCAGAGACAACCAGCTTTCACTTGATCGAAGGAAGTGATGGATCATCTCTAAAGGCAGAACAGGACAACCCTCATACTGCCGAGGGTACTCCATAACTGTCATGTCATATTGAGACAATATGTCTGCGATTTGGCTGCGTCTCTCCCCTTCTCTGAAGTTGAATACCATGAAAGAAGCATCTGGAAAGTGATCCTGTAGCTGAGCCACAATCCCCCCCATATAAACTCTATATTCATCTTCTTCCAAGACATCCGGGGAGAAGCAACAATCAAAAACTACAAAAATAGGTATGGAATAGTCAGATACTACCAACTCGGTAACCAGGTATTTATTTACAACTTTAAAAGTCATGTTTTCATTTCAATAAGTTAGAAAAACCAAAGGCAATAAGCAACGAAGAAATAATTTCTTAACAGAGGACACTGTTTCATTTTGCCAGTATACATCTATGCAACAAGAAGAAAAATAAGGAACTGTTCCAAGCCATAAAAAAACGTCTTAAAGGACGACACTCAATAGTCTCAGTTTAAAGAATCTTCCAGAGCTCATCAAATAGCAACCTAATTGATAACTGACCACCATGAATCACATACTGCTTTAGTTTTTCCTTCTCTAGAGTGATTAGTGTCCTACAAGAAAGCAAGAAAAGAAACTAAAAAGTTCAAGTTAAAAAAAAGGTCCACCTTGTTGTAGCTCATAACCAAAGGCATTGTTTTGAAATGACATTAATTAAATTTCACTAAATTAGTTTATAAACATTAAAAGGAGTCCTAAAAGCTACGAAATCGGCTACCCCTTAACTTGAAGAGCTGAAAAAGTAACGGATGAAATGCTTCCGGTGCATTCATGAGCTGAATTATGCAGAGAAAACAGAACATTCAAGGAAGAAATAGAATATGGGGAAATTAAAAACGAGAGGGAAATGGGGAGAAAGCAAACCATAAACTCTCTCGGAAATCTCCAGAAGCCGATCCGGCGGCTTCCGGTAGAAGAACCTTCTGAACAGCGCCATCTGATGGCGCTGTTTCTACCCCGATCGGATCCAAACCGGTAATTGGGTTGGTCCACCACCAAGATCAAAACTTTTTGCCCCCAACCATTGAAGCCGCAGATCTTGCAAATACCCAATTCGATCAGAGGCCAATAGAACTCGGAAATGCTCAATTCAGAGGGAGAAGAGAGCAAAAGCAAAGGTGGGTGACGTGATCCAATGGAAAGCTGAATTGAAGAATAACAATAGTCAAAGAATTGAATTCCAAAATGAAAATAATAAATTAAAAAAAAATGAATTGAAGGAGAAAGAGGGGTAGAAGACAAATTGAAGTGAAGTAGAAGTGGAATGCAAAAAAAGGTAATAAACCTTTATTTTGTTTCTTCTTTCTTTCCCTTTTTTTTGGTAAAGCCAGGTGAGAAAATGGGATTACAATGTGAATGGGGAAAGGGTTAACGGAGAAGAGGGAAGGGGAAGAAGGAAGCGTAGTGGACTGACAAGGAGAATACGAACACTCGTTGGAAGTTAGACCCGTCTCTCTTTCTCTTTCTCTTTCTCTTTCTCCTTCTCTCTCTGTGCCTCTCTGTGTTGTGTTATGTTGTGTCTCTCTGCAACTGCATACAGACAACATATTTTTGGCCAAGCTGGGGTTGATGGCACCCTTGTCTACGTGGTTGGTGACGTGGCACATACATTCCACATCTCACTTCAACATGTTTAACTCCAACACATTCAAAATCTAACACTTCTTTTATACGTTTCACTCTAATGTTTAACCTATTATTATTTCATTACATATTTTTATTAACTTTCTCTAGTAATAATTATGTTAAATTTCACATCATTTCTCATTTAATTAATATTATAAAAATAATCAGTAATGGAAAATTAAACTCTTATATATATATAAGAGCCTTCAAGAAATTAATTAAATTTTTATCCAAAAATATATATATTAATTGGCTTGTATTATTTGAATTAGAGAATTAATTATGTGCATTGTACCACTTCTGATATATAGTTGGACGGATTAGAATGAATCTATCTTTATTTTTGCTTGATTAGGAAATTCTTAAAATCATTTATTTAAATTTAATTTATACGTATTTGAGATACAGTGATTTATGGAACAAAATTGAATCATCTAAAATTATTTATAGAATATATCAATTTAAACATTGTGTATAGTTAAGCTCTAGGTTTGGAGGAATATAAAACTACAACTAAGATATGATTTACCATGTATATTAGCATTAAGATAAATAATATAAATACAATATAATGTTATAAAAACGTTATCATTTAGGTAAATAAGTTTTATTATTGATACATGGTAATTTTAAAATATATTTCAAAGTTTTTTTTTAATAAAAAATAAATAAATGTGAACCACTTGGGTGGTCTAACCTTTATACAAACATAAAATACCTAAGACAATCCATCTCAACACTTACACCGTCAAACGCCTAGAATTACAAAACAATCCTAACTCAACCCAAAAAATTTGAGCTAAAAGATGATTCAAGAAACCATTGTCATATAGACCAAAGGTTCAAGACACCACTTGGGAAAGGAGAACAAACCAGAGAGAGGCTTGGACGTAATCCACGACCAAGTCTTCACTTGAACCAAGGCAACCACTTCTAAATCATCGACAACTCCCCCATTAAAGATTGCATTGTTTCTATACTTCCACAACTCACTTACTACTGCAATCCAAATCACTCCCCACATCTCATTTGCTTAATCAGACGCATTACACAATCTAAACTGAAAGAATTAAATTAACTCGAAATTCTAGACTTTTTATTACATCAATCTATACTAGTTTTAAAACATTTGATTTATTTTTAAAATTTAAATTCATTAAAATATTCATATATACTATAAATTAAATCTTGAAGTTATAAAAAAAAATCAATCCTCTCAGATTTTCAATTAGATATTGATAATTAATTAGGGATTAATTAATACCTTCAAATCTATCCGAACATCAATTCAACAATTTAGATTGTATATCATTTTGATTTTGGTTTATTTGGATTAACCTAATTATAGTGGGGTCAAGTAACTAGATGATAAATTCCAAAACTAATTAACTCAACTTATATTTAATGATAACAATATTCCTATAATTTAACTTAGCCAAAGTGTGTATTATTAATAAACATAGTCCTGTAAGTCTGGATCTTTTACTTAGTTTTTCTTGTTATTCTTCTACTGAATCTTTAAAATATACTGATATTGATGTATTAAAAAAATTAATATATTTTAAAATTTTAAAATTAATATATTTTTAGCACAGTAGAGGCACAGATCAAAATCCAGACAAAAATTAAATTCATCGTAATATACTCGTGCTGTCTCATACTGTTTTTGTTATCTTCTTAATATTGATTTTATATATCTTTAAATATCAAAAAGACAAAATACTTGCATTGTAAACATGCATATCTTTACAAATATTCAATGTACATTAAATTAAAAAAAATAACACTACTTTTAGCTTTAAAAAAACTCTCACTTCGTTATATTTTTAATAAAATGTCAGTGGTTTCTATATTATTCAATTTAAAAGTAATGTATTGACTAAAATTTTATTAAAAAATAAAAAATTGGAATTTAAAATTATAAAAATTAAATATTTTTTATAAATAAAAATTTAATGACTTCATTGTGTAAAATTGTATTCAATTTTCTTTTTCGAATATCATTCATAATTTGTATAGTTTTAAAATAAACATTTCATTTTTTATATTATTAATAAAATTATTAAATATGTTTTTGGTTTATACATCTTCTTCTTTAACACGAAATTGACAATATTCCAATAAATTATTTTTATAAATACCTAGAATATTTAAAATTTCGACTAAAAACAAAAATTAATTTTATGTAAAAATACAACAAAATATATATTTAATCATTAATAAAATAATCTCTACATTTATATTTATATTTTTTTTTAAACATTTAAGAGCTTGAGTTGTATTATGCTTTAATATTTTACTCTAATTATAATTTTCTTAAAGAAGAGTTAGAGTGGAGTAAACAATATTTGGTTATAGATTTCGAATAAACTAAATTTAGATTAAAGATATTGATTATGTAAATGGTTTTGAAAAATAAAAGTGTTTAGGATATATTATCTTGTGATGTATCAGTGGGACAATATGATTTTATATTATGTATATTATATTGATTTTTTTATTAAATGATGTAACACAAAGTGTGGTGAAAATTTTATAATTATGAAATTACATATTAGGAATTGATCTAATAGAAATATATTATATATTTGTAGTATGTATGTCAAATAATGTATTAGTGGTTTTAAAATTGATGTAGTATGTAGTTATTACACTGATTTATTTAACAACTGATTTAATAAGCCACGTGTTATATATGCATTTTTACATTAGTTTAAGTTTTAATTGATGTATAAAGGTTTTTAATATAATTTTGTGTAATTTTGGATTGTTTAATTAAACATTTATAACATCGATGACATATACACTGAGTCTCTAATCAATGTAGAATAGAAAAAATAATTGATGTTAAAATTTTTTTTTAGTAGTAATCGATGGTTATTTTAAATATTATTTTTGGTTTAATAACATAAATGTGAATGATTGCAAGTTACAAATTATCAAAATTATGACTAGTGTCTTAATTAGATTCAATTCTCAAAGAGGAAAGTTGTATGTTTGAGGTGATGTAATTGAATGCTAGAAAATTAAATTAAATTGGTTAGCATGGTATGATAACTTAATGTTTGAAAATTTTCATTGGTGATGCAAAAATTGATGCTCATTTTGGGTTAGGTAAAAACTATAACATAGTTAGTTGTCTTAGATAAATATAACATAGTTAGTTGTCTTAGATAAATTGAATTTCTTTATATTAAAGTTTAACAAGGTTGAATAGTTATGAAAATTCATGGAATGGTTGTTTCTAAACTTTTTTGTTGATTTTACTTTATAAATTGAAACTTATTTAGAGTTTAAATTTAGTTAACACCGTTAAGTGATGTTTTAGATTTATGTTTGGGAATTGATTATGTATGTATATTTTGTTTAATGGAGACAATCTCACTCAAATGTTTTAGATAGCTTTATTTTTAAGAATTTGTTGTGTAGACTTCTTTCTTTAAATCAAATATTGTTCAATTAAAATCATGTCATTCAATTCAATGTAACATTTTTATTTTAAAATAATTAAAATATTTATTTACTTTATTTTTATTTTAAATATGATAAGTTAGAAGAATACCTTAGACTTTTAAAACCTATAATTGAGTTCGTATTTTAAAAAATTTACTAATATTAAAACTTTAGTGTGTATTTTTTTAAAATAAAATTTTGAAAGTGAAAAACAAATTAATTAATTTTTAAGAAAGAGTATAATAGAGTAAAACGGGGATAATATTTAGAAAGGTTAAAAAAAATTAACTCAGCAATCTAAATAATTTATATTAATTTTGAAAATCTTCTAAAAATTTATTGGCATAATTTTTATAAAATAGTTAGTAAATTTAAGACTATTATAAAAAAAAACTAAACTAACACTTTTAGAATTAAAATATTGTGAGAAAAATACTGAAAAAATTGGTAAAATTATTTTATCACAAAATTACTCCAATAATAAATTAAAAATATATATTTAAAATTTTTAAAAAATATAAAAAAATTAAAAAAAAATATTAATTAAATTATATATAGAGAGAGAGAGAATGGATAAGTGGAGATCACAGTAATCCACTTTAATTAAATAATTAATTATTTAAATATTAATATAATACTTTAAAAAATCTATTAATTCTTCTATGGACACTTCTTCTTAAATGGCGTATCCGTGTCGGACACACATATCCGTGTCGGACACACGTATCCGTGTTAACACTCATACGACACTCGTAAGAAATTTATTGGTGAAGTGTTTAATTCAAAAAATTATTTGTTGGATTTTTAAAAATTCTAGCACACTTCTAACACAATTTTAAAATGTATAAATACAATAACTTTCTAAAAATTCAAATTTATTGTATAAATTTTTATTATGATTATAAAAATAATAACAAATTCTTTTGAACCAGTCCTCACAAATATCTTCCTGCTCCAAAAAAATATAGAACATATTTTTGAACATAAATATTTATTTTCAATTTATATAATTTAAAATTATATAATATATAAATTTGTGTCCCCGTATCCTACATTTTAGATATTATACGTATCTCCGTGTCCGTATCCATATCGTGTCAATGTTCTGTTACATCTCTCCCCTTTCTTATTTTATTTTTTTTGGTTCCTTTTCCTACTCTTCCTTTCCTTTGTTCTTTACCATATATATTTCTCTTTTTTCTTTTTCTTTCTCTACTTTTTATTATTCTTTTTGTTTAAACATTTTTTCACCCTTAAATATTATGAAAGAGTTGAAAAATAAATTATTAATTTTCTAACTTATATCACACGAATATTCTTGTTAAGAGATAAGAAAAGGATGTGATTAGGCCATTTTCACTATAATCTTAATAAACTTAAAATGTGCTTTATTAATTTTTTAATTATTTTATGTTACATACAATTTTACTTCATTGTTTTTTTTTTATATTTTCATCATTTAATTTACTTTTATCAGTGAACTATTTTTTTTTCATTTTATATTTTTATTGTTTAATTAATTTGTTCTTTGTATTTTATGATTTAAGTTACTTTCAATGTACACTCATATTTTTGTTATTTAATTTACTTCTAGTTATATACAGTATTGATATTTATTATTATTATTATTATTATTATTATTATTGTTGTTAATATTATTTATTTTACTTCTAGTTATATTGATATATATATTTTATTGTTTAAATTATTTATAGTAATATATTATTATTTTTATTCTTTTATTTTATAATTAGTTAATTATTTACTAGTAGTATTTTTTAATTTTTTAATTTCTTAGTTTATTTATATTTTTATTATTTAATTTATTTCTAGTGATATACGATCTAATTTCTTTAATCTTTATTTTATTTAAAACTATCCCATGTGATATATGAGTTCACATCTAATTATATATGTACAAATTTATTTAAATTCTTGCTTTATTTCTTTGTATTTTATATCATGTAAATATTTTATTATGATTCAAGAAATTTATATAAAGAAAGAAGATAAAAAGCAAATAATATTTATTTCAATAAACTTAGATAAAAGAAGTTACATAATATTTTATTAGTATTTTTTACCTTTTTAATTATTCCTTAATATTTGTTTAAATTTTATATAAAAATTACTAAGATAAGTTATTATGTAACATCTCAAAAAATAATTAAACATTATATTATAAACTCATTAGAGACTCTGCACATAATTTAAAAATATAAATTTAAACACAGACAAAAGGATGATAAAAAAAATAAAAATTGTTTCTGCAATTATACTTCTATATAGGTTATTTTGTGTGTGTTTGTTTTAAGGGTTTTGAGGGTGAGGAGTGAATGGGGGAGAGGGTGAGTGATTTTTTTCATTCTTAACAAAATGAAGAGATTTGTGGGGATTAATGTAGGATAGTTGTATTTTACCAAAATATCCCTGGACATGCATTTTATTACAATATCAAAATTAAATATTAAAAAAATTTGTTTATAATTTAAAAATATTTAATTATACTATTAATAACAACATACAATTATAAATAATGAAAATAAAAAAATAAAAAAATAATAATATTAACAAAATATATATATATATATAATTATATAAAATGATAAATGAATATAATAATAAATATTATTTTCATAAATTTTAGTATATTTAATAATTTTATTTCAATTTAACACAAAAATATTTTCTATTATATTTTTTAATTTTTTATTATAAAATATAAATAATTATGAATATTATATATTAAAAAAATTAATTAGTTCAAACTTACACACAAAAACAATCATAACTAATTATTCAAATATTTTTTAATAACAAGAAAAAATTTGTAAACTTAAATAAACCATCGTCACAAATCCACCATATCATCCCTCAATCCAAACAACCTCACATATCCTCACTCATCCTCTCTAATCCTCACAAGTCCAATCCCTCCCCTCCTCACAAATCTCATCCTCAATCCAAACAGAGCCTAACATTTGATCAAATACACAAGACTTAGATTCGAAAGCGAACCTAAGAGAATGGATCATGGTAAGTTCATTAAAACCAAAAACGTGTATCAATATATGGTCACGATGTGTAAGAAATTTTCCCTAGTTTATCACTACTTTATATCTTAATTTATGTGATTTAATCATCAGTAAGCAATTGGATTTCTATTACAACATTGGTATCAATACTTAATATACAAATCAAACAATAGTTCACATATCATCTCATGTATATGACCACAAGTTCATATGAATTTCACCAATCTCAACAATCATTTCCATGTAACGTACATCATTTAAAAAATCATAAATCAATTGAATATACAAAAAAAAAAATATTAGTTTAAGCAAAAATGGTCTCGTTTGAGACGAAATTGGTTTGTTTAAGTGAAAATCTAGTCAAATTTGGGATTGAGTTGTAGTGTTATTTTTCGCATGAACGAAAATAGGACAAAAATTAAGGTATGAAACTTTGTTTTATTTTTGCTTGAAAGAAAACTTCATATAGTAGAACAAATTAGTTTTCAAAAGGTTTTATTCCAATCAACTTTAATAAATATAACTTTCAAACATTCAAACAATTTTAAAAAATATATCATCCCTGCATAAAAACCAAAATCTTGTGACTAAGTCACATTCACATCTAGATCACCTATCCTAAGGTCCGATAAAAACATAAATAGCTTCCCTTACTTATAATTCCTTATTCCAAGAAAATTTCTAGGTCAAGCAAGAGAACCAATTAACATATATAAACCTACAACAAAGTATCCAAACATCACTAAAATTCAGTATAAGCTTAACTAAGTTGAGAGAGTCACTTTTCTCAACCAACCCCGCTAAGATTGAATACAAAATTATAAGAAAATGAAGAGAATAAAAATTTTTGAGGATAAATAGAAATTTATTTTGTTTGAAAATCTAATCAAGTATAAATTATCTTTGACTTTTCAACTACCGGAATGTGTGATCAGATTTTGAAAGAGATGAGTTATAGAAGAAAAAAAAAAAAAGAGAGAAAGTATTTAATATTCAAATTATTTCAAAATAAACCCATTTTAAAACATTCACTTTTCAAAAGCCTCAATCCAAGCAAATTTCCAAATCAACTAAATATGACTAAGTAAGTCATAAGATGTTTCTTTCCTAATCTACAAAACTCTAAAAATAGACTAAGGTTAAAAAATATTTATAAAAAGCCTTAGACACGTGTGAAACAACAAACCATCAAAATCAATGATGGTTTTCATGAAACATTATATCTTTATTTTACTAAAGTAATGAGAATCCCCGAATTCAACCTATACTCAAAAAACTTGATTTCTTTTTATTAAACATAGATAAATTCACCTTATAAAAAATTATAATAAGTTAAAAGTAATTTTCACTCTATGCCCTACTCGTAAAAAGAATAAAAATATGTTTTAGAGTATTCCTTTATAACATATATAAAATATCTCCAGTTATCTATTATTGTAGCAATGCACTTGTTAAGTATTTACTTACGTAAAATATTTTATTTTCAAAAATACATTTTATAAGGATAACGAGTATTAATAATACTGAGTGTTAATAATAATAATAATAAATAAAAAATTTATTATAATTTTATTTTTTTTTGTATAAAGGTTCAAACATTTTTTTTTAAGTTATCTCATAGATCGTGATCTCCTTTCTTTTCTTAGATTTCTTTTAATGTTTGGGGCTCGGCTCTTGGTTGGGAGTGCATTTGAAAAAAGTTCATGGATACTCAAGTAAGTGTTCACTACCTTTAGTTTGGTTATTGTGCTTATTTATATGGTCTTGATGAACCATTTCACAGTTGGACTGAAATTAACATTCATATCATGATTAAGAATATATTACCTAATTTTTGGTATCTTCTAACCTATATTAATATACTTTTACCTTAATGTATTTTTCTCGATTGATACTGAATACAGTGTTCTAGAATTGTTCAGGTCTATCAGTACATTATCTCTTTCCATTTTCTTTGGATAATAATTTATAAAAGCAAATTGTATGTATATAATTAAAAAAAATGTAAATGAGAAGAGAAAAGAAAGTATTGTGTGATAACAAATTATAAAACATTGGTGTCATGTAAGAACAAGTGATAGAGTATAAATAAATGTATGTGGCATTTGTGAAGGATGATGGTGTAGTAAAGAATGAAACAAAAGATGCACAAAAGTGTAAAATGGAAGGATTGATGGGATTGGGTCCAAAGATACAGATCTTTTCCTTGGCATAGTGGATGACACACCACACACACTTCATTCATTCTAAACAACAAACCCCAATCAACTTCAACTTTTTCTCAATTCTTTTTATTTCAAAGAAATCAAATTCCACACCTACCATCATCTTTTCTACAACATAATTCAAAATATTCATTTTCTTACACATCATACCACCAGTTTTTTATACAAAAATGATCTCTCACTCTTTTAATAATGTACTTTTAATCTATCAATTAATTCCATATTTAATATTTAACAAAAATGGCATGTAATAATACATTACAATAACACATGCACAATGTTGCATTGCAATCACACTATGTTAGCATTATTGTTTTTATTAAATTTAAATGACAAGTTAAAGGGTGAAAAAATCACCCTAGTAAAATAGTGGGGGACTAAATATAAATAAATAAATAGATGAATATTCAAAACACAATAACTGAAAACTAAAAAGGCAATCAGGTTGATAAAATCTAATATGAGGAAAACATGTTGCAAATTATTTTGAATTTGATTAATAATGAGGAAAATATAAACTATTAAAAATTGTTTAAAATTTTATTTTTTATTTAGACTTCCAAAAATTAAATTTATTCTTAAAAGAATTTCTAAAATTTATACTTTGCAATGCAACTTATTTAAATTTGTGTTTTATAAAGACCAAAATTATTTGCACTAATTTTTATTGTGCAATCTTATTTCAATTATATCTTAAAATCAATTTCTAATCTGACTTTATATTTTAAATAATAATTTCTAAAATTTTATTTCAAATTAAAAATATTTATGGGTTTTTGTGGAAATAAAATTTATCGTGAATTTTGTGTGTGCATACAAGTCGACTAGGAAGATAGATGTTTGTAGACAAACATGAGTAACGGTTAAAAACTAACTTGTCATCCCTCTATAGGATATATGTGAGCTTATGCGAGATTTAGTTGTTTGGTATGTTTGTTTGTTTGGTTTAGTTTCTTAAAAATCATTTAAAGGATCCTTGAATCTCCTTTGCTCTTCCATGAAGATTAAATTCCTTGAAGAGTGAGACATTTTAAAGCAAGGGACACTCAATTGAAGGGTGTTCAAGTGCGGAGTTGGCATTTGAGTGAGAGAGAGAGAGAGAGAGGCAAAATCAAGCATGCACCTTCGCGGCCATCGTCCTTCCGCCTAAGTGGTTACCGCGTGCACCTTCTTGGATTTCTTGGAGGACGTACTCTGCCTGCTCCATGGTGATGCATTTTAATAGCGACCTAGAGTACCCTCTTCGGTAGAGGTCTCGACCGATCACGGTATACCTTGCACACTGTTGTCTCATCGCATTTTCATCCTCTGGTTTGCATGTGTAAGCAACATGAATGATTGGGGTCATCCAAGTGTCGACCTCGATTATGGCCAGGCATTCGACTTCTCCCACGTTGGGACTTTTCAGGTGGATTTGCACCATAGATTTGTGGTGACTCTTCTTTTTGGTTGTAACAAGCCGAGACAGTGTGTCTGCCCTTGTGTTGTCTTCTCGGTGGATGTGCTCCACCGTTACCTTCTTGAATCGAACGATGAGGTTGGAGACCGTGTGGTAGCACCTTTGCAGCAAGGCTCTTTCACCTCAAACTCTCCTTTTACATGATCGATCACCAATTGGGAATCGCTTTTACATGTTACTTCACGAGCTCTCATGTCGTATGCCAAGTGTAGACCAGTTAGGATGATCTCGTACTCGACCTAATTGTTGGTGGCTTAAACCTGAATTTGAGTGTCTGCTCCAAGAGGAGGTCATTTGGTCCTTTGAGGACGACTCCAGCTCCACGTGCTGCCTTGTTAGACGACCCATCAGTGTATGCCGTCCATCCGGTAAAGAGGTCTTGTTGAGGAGTTAGCTCGGTTGAGAAATCAGTTAAGCATTAGATTTGATTGCACCCCTCGACTCATAGAGGATATCGAACTTGGAGAGCTCCACCGACCATCCTATCATGCGCCCTACAACATTTGGCTTAAATAAAATTTTGAAGATTGGGTAGTCGGCTATTATCATGATGGTGTGGTTTTAAAAGTAAGATCTCATCCGTCTGACCGTTAGGATGAGGGCAAATGCAACCTTCAATGTCATTTGGTACCTTGTCTTGGTATGGAAACTATTCAAGCTTTCATCTACCTCCTCAGTCGGTCGACACTTCTTCTCTTCCTCTCCAAGCGAACTCCTTACTCTCCTCTTGTCACTCTGTCCCTCGGTCTCAACAAAGTCCAGACTCAGATGGGACTCCAAGCTCAAGTCATAATTCAGCATTCGACACTCGGCATCCTGAACATTGTATATGACGTACTTGATTCTTGGATTTTGTGTCTATTTATACGATTATTATGAGCTTTTTCTTATTGAGTAAGATTATGGACCTGAGTCAAGTTTAGAGATAGATTACCTTTTTTTTTTTTTTACTGATTAGGCTCATTAATCTACTTAAACATATTGATTTTTGTGGTGTCGGACGACTTACCGAGCCATAATCTCGATCATACAACATTTCTTTATGCTATATTTCTTTAAAAGTATATTTAAATTAAAAATACAAACTTAATCCAGAGATTTTTTTCAACTCATTACTAACTATTAACTAACTAGTTATCGTATTGAAAAGTGTTATTTCATTGCTCAGAAAAACTATTATTATTATTTTTTGGAGTGTGTGACGTTGACTTTTGAGATGGAATTTAGATTTTGTGGAGATGAGCTAAAAGAGAGGAAGTTGTGTTTTATTTGAGCCGTTGGATTTTGAGAGCACATCTTCATTATTACCCACACGCTTCATCAGCACACGTGACTGATCGTGTACATACCACACGTAAATTGCTTTGGTGGACCAAGCACCAAACCAAACATTATGGTACAATTATTTTGGTCGGTTCAGTTATCAACCAAGAGGTTAAAACAGTGAATATCAATTAATGTTATTTACATTGTCTCCACACTATTCTTTGGCAGATAAAAGAAAAATAAGAAGGATTAAAAAATAATAATAAATAGAAATAGAAAACAAAATAGATATTTAATACGTTTTATCAAAGAAAAAAATGAGTGAACATATTTTAAAATTAATTATATTCTAAAAAGTCTTCCAAACCAAACAACCAAACCAAACAACGCCAAATTATCTTAACAAGTGGTGGCATTTTTTCCAAATAAATATGATTATTTTAATCAATACATAATATTATTAATATAAAAAGTTAAGAAACATTTTTAATATTACATAGTCTAAACTGGGTTGTTTGTGTGGTTCTTCTTCTTCTTAATATTATTAAGAGAAAGAGAAACATATTTTTTAATAAAATAAAATCTCAGAAAAAATTGAGGGTAAATATATAGAAATAAATAATGTAAGAGGTTGAAATTAAATACACTGAAACGATATGCTGAATTAGTTGAAAAATAAAAATATCTAAACCATTGTGGAGATTAAATTAAGGTGTCACTTTTATTAATGGATATAAATTACTAATAATATTGATATCAGTAAAGGTGGATCTTTAAATTCATAATAATAAATTCAAACTCTTTTTTTCTGATGGGATAATTTTATACTTGTTTTCCTTAAAACTTATTGCTACGCATTTATAATTTTGTGACATACATGCGTTATAATGGGATGCAGACAAAAATATGAAATACTTAATTTGAAAAACAAAGTTTTTACCACTAATTCAATTTCCTCCCACTACATTGTAGGTTGATAATGAAAAAAAAGAGAAATAAACAATGTTTATACTATTTGAAATTATATTTAATATTTTAACAATAATAAAAAAAGAAATAAACAATGTTATACAATTAAAAATTATATTTAATATTTTAACAATCATGTATAATAACAAATTAACAAGGCTTTGTTGTCGAATTAGATTTATCGTATTAACTAGATAAGTGTATAAGTATTTAAAAGATATATAATATTTGTTTCGATTTCACCTCCATTTTAATACTTATTGTCATGTTATATTTATTTATGTTTTAAATTACTAAATATTTTAATTTATTAAAAAATATAAAAACTTAATATTAATATATTTGATATTTTAATTTTATTCTATAATGAATTTGATATTCTCATTTAATATTTATGTAATTATATATTTTTAATATTTAATTTTGAATAACTTTTTTAAAATATTTGAATATTTAATAATATGATATTTTGTTTACCTAATATAAGAATAGGTATGAGAAAATAAAAACCATAACTTAGAGATATGAATTTTCAACTAATTGAATATAGAGATATGAAATTTTAATTTATGTGATGAGGTAACTAAACCCACACCTACCCGTACGATGACAAAAGTTCTGAGAAACATAAATTTACTATATGATTTGCCGTCTAACTGAGTAAAACAATTTACTGTACATACATTTTTAGGAATAATAATTTTCTCTAAGCTTCATCAATTCACGCTTTAATTAACCCTTTTTTTTCATACTTGCCTCTCTAAACACAATTTCAACTGTTGTTTAGTATTTACAAGACAGAGGATAATATCTTTTGTAAATTATTTCAAATAAATAAACTTGACTTATTCTCAAAGTCTACTATTTATTACATTATTAAAATTGATCAAGTTGTAGAAACTTTACCTATATTATGTGGATTTGAATTTAGGGACACGTCATTTGAAAGATAAAATAATATCATGACACTACAAAAAGAATTTATAACTTAGTGACGAAAAAATTATCAACAAAATTGAGTCCATCCGGTAAAATTTTTAATATAAGAAAATGTGATCAATTTTAAGATTCCACCAATATATCTATTAATATATTATGCCGATAAATTCGTCAATAATTTCAAATGTAAAATTTAATTTAATTTTTTTATATTTAAAAATCATTTAGATTGAAATAGTTCTTTTTTTTTAAAGTAGAAATAAATAGTTTAATTATAATTTATAAGAAAAATACATAACATATTTACATATACAATTATTTTACTATTTTATGCGAATTATAATTATTTTAAATCTTAGTTTAAAACTAGAAATAATAATATATTAATAAATATAAATTAATGTTATTAAATTTATTTAACATTAACTTAAATCACAAATAGAGTATTAGTATTATAGGATAATTTATTATAAAATGTAGATAATTAATTTTATATAATAAATTGAAATACTTATTAAAGTATTAATTTAATTTTATATAATAAAAAATATTTTTATATTATAATTAATTAATTGATATAGTAATAATTATTAATTGAAATATAACATTTAAATTATTATTATAAAATTTAAATGAATGTAAAATATTAAATTAAATAGTAAAATTATTATTTATAATAGTCTTAAAAATTATTATTAAAATTTTTAATAAAACAGGTTTTATATTATTTTAATATTAACATAAATTAAAATTTCAATAATTATGATTATTTTGAAAATGGTTTCTTTTGAGATTTTTTAAAAATAATTTGAAAAAAAATATTAGTTAATACTTAATCAATAAAAAATATAATTTTATTAATTACTTAATTAATAATACTTTTATATTTACTATATATAAAAAAGTTAAATTACAAATATAAATTTTTTTAAATAATAAATTTAAATAAACTATTATTTTAAGAAACGGTATTAATTTTGTATAATAATTTATTATAAAATAATACATAATCAATTTTATATAAAAAAACAGATATATTAATTAAAAATATCAATTTAATTAATTCATATAATATAAAATTAAATATATTTTATATTACAATTAATTAATAAATATAAATATTATTATTAATTGAAATGTAATTTTTAAAATATTATTGTTATAAAAGTTTTTGTTTACTTAAAGTTAATGAATGTAAAGTATTAATTTAAATATTATATTTATTGTTAAATCATCTTATTAACATAATCATAAAATTATATTGAATAGGCTTATTAAAGATTATTTATATTTAGTAACCTTATATTAACTTAAATTAAAATTTATAATAATAAGAAGAAATAATAATAATCTCAACAATGGTTCATTTAAGATTTTAATTTTTTAATTATTAATTGAAATTTAATCATTACGAATATAAACTTATTAATTACTTAATTAATAATATTTTAATAGATATTTTGTATAAAAGCTTAAATTGGAAGTATAAAATTGTTCAAATAATTTCCCTAGCATGAACCCTAACTGATTCTTCCCAAATCAAAAGCTGAAGCACGGATTCAAGCCTAATATCTCTCAGGCGAACCTAATCTAAGATGTTGGTGGAAAATTTGGTGGTGCCAGCATAGAACAAAATCTCCCAAAATCTTGAGTTATATAAAGTTATTGTCTTGTACTGTAAAATAAATATATGCAGTACCTATATTTTTAATCCTTCTCTCACTTCAACCACAACTTAGTTAATTTAAACCTTAGATCACTATTTTCCTCTTTCAGATATAAATGTAAGTTGTCTTTTTGAACATAAAGTTCCAATCATAAATGCCTTAATCTAAGATATTAAGTTATGCTACTATTCAGAAGTGTTTGTTTTTAAGTTTTTGTGCTTTGACAAATTGCAATGTACCCTTTTAACTCACACTGCATCTCCCTGCCCTTTTTAAATGCATATTATATTTGCTAACAAGTGTTAGTCAATTTCACTATTAATAATTTTTTTAATTCTACTAATTTTTTTTAGTTAAAATCACCTATTATTTTTCCTAAATCCTATCCATTTATTCTCTGAAACCCCGTGATAGAAAACAACTGTTACATAGCATTTCAGACCCCTCCCTCCCCTTTATTTTAACACTTTGTTTGGTTTAAGGTGTGAACCGTAGAAGAGGAAAAAAGAGCTTAGATGGAAGCTGTTTGGATTATGGTGTTTGTGAAAGAGTGAGAACATGAAAAAACGGTGATATTTGTGAATGACTTCCTCTCTCACAATCACATGTAGAGAAAGAAAATAAAAGTCACTTAAACAAGGTGGATTTTACTCTATTGTTCTTGTGTCTTATTTTCTGAACATCATCCTTGTATGTTATGTGTTATCTGAACATGGGGTCAGCATGTACTAGTGAGTAGGAAGTCAAATATGTACAACAATCACTTTAGTTGGAGTGAAAAAGAAAATTTGATATATTAACAAGATATTGTCTTTTTTTGGCACCATATTTTTTTTTTAGCATAAAATTTATTTACAAATAATATTATAAAAATTTATGAATATAAGTTAATATATGTTATATTGCTATTTTCTTTTGAATAAAATTAAACATCTTATTTTATTTTTTAATTATTTTTAAAAATAATAATAAATTTGTAAATTTACACTTTTAATATTTTAAAAAATATAAAAATTCTCTCACACCTATCAGATCACTTACAAACTTCAATAAAAATTTTATACAATTTTACTCTACATACTTTAATCCAAACAACCTAACTATTTTCATATTTTTTTCTTAAATTACTTCAAACATATTCTCCAAATCTTCAAACATCTTCTCTCTAATCCAAACAAATCATAAGGATTGGTTCGATCTCTTATCCCCTTTTCTCTCTCCTTCATCTTGTATGATGAGTTTGAAGACATTTGTATTTTCTTTAATTAAATAAGTTATTAGTAATATAATTCTCCTCTAATTTATGGTTTCTTGAGTTTTAATGATGTTTGGATCCATTGCTACATTTAGTTGCCTCGCATGCATTACTAGAATCCTAGGTCACATAACCTTGATTGATAATAATTGTGTGCCTACATGATGGAAATTTCAACGTGAGTACAAATTGACACATTTAAGAACTTGAAAATTGCATAGAATAGAATAATTATAAGTTACCTGATCCTCTATTTTTTTTTTGTCATAAAACAAAATAATTATAATTTTTTTTTTATAAAAAACAAAATATAAGTTTAAAAAAAATGAAAGTATTACAATGTGAAACTTAGATTATTAGCATGAATAGTCTTACAATGTTAGACTTGTTTCTAACCTAAAAAACATTTGAAAGAGTGGAGTAGAAGAATTTGTCACAATACCTCAACAATACAAAATATTATCAACATATTTAATAGTTATTTATAATAAACATTTAATTATTCAATTAATAATTGTTGAACATATATTTCATCGATTAAACACATATTGATAGTTTATAATATTTTAAGTTGGGATTTTTTGAATTTTTAATTAAGTAAGTATTTGGGTAAAGAAAATACAAATAAAATATTTTATAATAATACAAAATTACTGATAGAAATATTTGTCAGTATATTCTAAGATTACCAACAAAGTACATCCGTCGTTAGGCTGAGGAAAGGTTTTAAATTAAAGACTTCTGAACAGAAAAAATTGTTGATAGTATATTGGTAATACTGTGTACACTTATTTAATATTTATCGACAGACATTTTTCCTTAATTTATATTTATCGACAGACATTTTTCCTTAATTTATGATGGATTTTAATCATATAAAATTTGTTGCAAGTTGTAACACCCAGAAGATACATCTAACTATTTAAAACGTTCTACGTATCTCTGTACAAAATTAGAGTTTTTCAAAACATTCCTAATACATGATTATAACATATAAAAATACAAATATTTACAACATAAGTTTCAAAGTCAACACCCTAAAGCTCTTCAGACCCTTCGACACCTGTAATATCATCTGCTCGTGTACGTAGTACAGTCATCGCAGTTCAAACACAACAAGAAAAGCAAGGGTAAGCTAGTGAAAAGAAATTGCATATCATATCTAATTCTTGCAAAAAGAACCAACCAAACAAATCATT
>Ga0123342_1001286_pt1 | contig 42102 bp, 20 predicted proteins | sample Turbeawhitnodule_FD_89960 | JGI IMG/M metagenome (GOLD analysis project Ga0123342, IMG submission 89960) | Root nodule microbial communities of legume samples collected from Mexico - Turtle bean Mexico white nodule | ecosystem: Host-associated > Plants > Roots > Nodule | place: Mexico: Nepantla...
AAAAAGGTTTAACAAAAAAAAAAAGAAAGGGAGAACAAAGAAAATATTATTCTAAATTGTTGCTAAAAAAAAAAAAAAAAAAAAACCTCAAACCTTCAAAAGAATGATCTTTCAACCAAAAAACAGGAGCGTTGTTATCATTATGAATCAAAAGAGATTATAAGAAGAACACTAAAAGTGTTCAGTCAAACACCTAAGATAAAGAATAGAGAAAACCAAATCTTTGTATTTGTCGTCAAACACAATCCTCCCTAGTGATCAAATTCAATGATTTGTTGATCATTAAAACACCAAACATTTAGACTTTAACCAGGAGTGGTTGTTTGAAAAAAAAATACTTGAGGGAGTAACTAGGACTGGTTAGGTGCCCAAATAATACTCAATTAAGTCAGGAGTAGCTTGAGAAATACTACTCATATAAGCCAGGAATGACTTAGGAAAGAATACTCCGTTAAACCAATAGTGACTTGGGAAAGAATACTTAGTTAAGTAAAGAGTGTCTTAGAAAATAATACTCAAAGGATTAGCCGGGAGTGACTACGATCCCAAAGAATACTATAGTTTACTTTGCAACATTAGTTTGCCTATTTGAACTTTGCTTGTTGGTCAAGAAATGTATGTATTATGTTGTGACAAATGACCTACTATAATTTTTGTGTGAATATTTTCTCTCTTTCTTATCTTCATTATATTGCATGTTATCTCTGTGGAGAGTTAGCATGAGAATTTATATTAAAAATGCTTTTATCAAAGTTTTTGGTTTAAAACTAAGTTTATAGTTTGCATATGTATTATATGGTCAAACACAAGAACTATAATTTGATCACTTGTTAAAGAGAAAAGAAAATATGTTAATTAAGTGATTCATTTGAGTTGTAAAATCTGCGTCTAGTGTGACATTTTAGACTAAAAGAGATAAGAATAAAATAAGCTTTCAAATATGTATGTTTAAGCATAATTTTTGTGAGATGTTGAGGATACACCTTCTTTTCTTCATTAGACGAAACTTGTTGAAAAATGTTTATGAAAATATATCTCCTTAAGTAAATTTTTTTAAACAAATCAATTTAGACAAAAGGTGTATCAATGTAATTTATCTGACATGATTATCACAAACAGTTTAGTTAGAGTTTTTAGCTTGTTGCGTATGATTTGATACATTAACAAAAAGATTACAATCTAAATGTTTGATAATCTAAATCATCATCTAAATATTGTCATTTACACAATGTTTGGGATTTTTTTTTTAAATTTAAATTAAATTACAATTCAACTATTTCTTTTAGTGATTTCCTTGTGTTTTACATTATGTATTTATAATGAAGAAGAATAAAGAGAAGTATGTTTTATAAGATCTTAAAGAATATATTTGGAAACAAAGACAACAAAGACGTTTGTAAAAATTTAAAAGATTATAGAATATTCTAGAAGATTCTGAAATATTCTAGAAGATTCTGAAATATTCTAGAAGCTTCTAGAAAATACAAGACTAGATGTCCAAAATAGAAAGAAAGTATAAAGACACATGCATCAAATTAGCTAACTCATTATTAAAACAATTAAGCACATGGAGGCGCCTAACTACCTCCACATTTCACTCAAACACATGGAAAAGTTGTAACTACTTCACATGTCATTTTGAAGCACATGTGATGGTTGTAAGTTCCGTCACATGTCTTCATCAAGGCTAAATGTTGAAGAACTTATAAAGGCACTTGAGTGTTTTTATTACTCTTTTATTTCCATTAGTATAAAGTATACAAACTCAACTCTATAAATAGGAGTTCCTTCCCTGTATAACTTACACTTGAATATTGGATACAAACAAGCTTTTGTGAGAATACTGTCTTAAGAGTATGAAACTCTTTCCTTTAGTTGTTATCTTGAAGTGATTCTTCTAGCGGAAAACCTCTATTGCACTTATCCTTGAAAATAGAAAAACCATAAAAGACATATAAGGTCAAGATCCATAGGTTGTCATGGAGAAGGAGATTGAATTTATAAAAAGTAACACATATGAAAAATTTGTTGATCTATCTAGGAATCAGAAGGTGATAGGATGCATGTGGGCGTTCAAGAAAAAGGAGGGAATACCAACTCTGGAGAAATAGAGCTTCAAGACTAGATTAATAACAAAAATATTTCAAATGGACATATGAAGGGATTAAATTATTAAAGAGTCACGTCTATTTAATAGAGATACTTGAAGAAAGTGGCTGAATACTTTAAAATGTATGAGTATAGACCACAAATTAAACAAATAAATAAATAAATGTAATGCATTTTATATTATGTTTTCTCTCTCTTGTGCATCTTATTAAATTAATTAAGATTAAACAACTAAATAAATAAGAAATGTAATGTATTTTAGGTTATGGTTTGGATCAATTTTTAACTTCCAGCCATAGTAGAACCGGACCATGCTAATTAAAAAAGATAAAATAAAACATACATTTTTACACATTTTTAAAAAAGATAAAATTTATTTTTCACATTTTGTAATTTTTAAATTGTTTTAATACTCTAACCATATATATATGCGCATGTGTTTATTAGTAACATGGTAGTCCCGTGCATTCCACGAGTAAGGATAGGAAAAATTATATTTTTTAAAAATTAAAAAATCTTATTTTTCTGGATGAGAGTATTGTTTATTGATGCATTTGTTGTGGGAGGAGATTGATGAGGCTCCCAGACCCATAATAAATTATTTTTTTAGTATAATGTAGTGAAAGAAATGCAAGTGGATCCATAATTTAGGTAGAATCACGTGAAGAAAGTGCACTTTATGCACTTCATCATGGAGCATGAAGAACCATAATTGGTTAGTTGGTATAGTGGAAAAATTATTTAATTTACTTTATTTTAATCGGAATGGCACCATTCCACTATGGTTTACCAGACACAAGATATCTGGTCCCACCAATTATATATTTGAAGGGCAAAAGAGGAAAAAATGTGATGAAGGTGGAAAAACTCGCCGAGTGTTGCTCATGTATCGTAGGTACGATGAAGGAAAATGGGCACGTGTAGCTTTTAGTGTGGAAAGTGGGAAGCTAAGGTTACGGAACATCTCTTTTTTGAAATTTTAAGGTTACCAAATAAGGAATCCACTACCACACTGCCAAGAACCCTGCTATTTCTCTGCTTGTGTTTGTGAGTCTCACTGACAATGGTGTTCGACACTTTTGACCCTTATTTTAAACCTTTCTGTTTGCCAGATGAGAATCAAATAGAAGAAGTGAGAAATAGATAAAGGAGAAAAAAAGTAAAAATATTATTTATTTAATTTCAGAAAAATTAAAAAAAGAATTATTTGATTAGAGGTAAAGAAAAAAATATATAATAAAAATGAAATTGCTGGTTTAATTTTACAATAGTGGCTTTTAACAAACTTTGAACTATCAAACGCTTGTTGTGTTGTGCTTGTTTGTTTCAAATGGAAGAAGCACTTAACGCAAGCATTTGTTATTTTTAAAACAAGAGGTGAAGCTGAATCTGCAATATTTGAATTAAACAAAATATGGCTAGTCTTAGAGAAGGGAGGTATTGCATCTATTGTTTTGTTTTTCCATGTTTAACTTATGTAATATTATTTCGAATATATTTAAAGTTGAAATATTAATGTTAATGTGAAAATAAAATGAATTTCTCTTAATTCTTGATTTGGGAGTTTGTATTGATATATCCAAATATTTCACATCATTAGGTAAAAAAACGGTCTATATACATTTTTTCCTTAATTTATCAAAATGACTTTTAAGATAAAAAACCTTAGCAGAATTTTAAGTTTTAAAACAAACAATACCTCGATAATTGATATTTAAATACTATTTTAATGAACTTGATATTAGAACATGAACTTGAGATTAGAACAATAATACTGATTTATTTTTAAAAACATAATAATTTATTTATTTCTATTAAATTGATTAAAAATGTTGAGAAAATAGTGACACAATAAGTATTATTGATTTTTTTACTAATAACTACTTTAAAAGTAATAGGATAGTATTAAAATTATATTAAAAACAGTCTAAATAAAATAGGATATTAAACCTAAAAGTGATTTTTCTTTTCTTTTCTTCATGATTTAAAATAGGACATTTTTTAAAAGAATGTTAATTTAATGGAGTTAATATTAAACCTAACTCAATTATCCTAAAATAACTTAACTCTTTTTAATGAAACTAGATCGAACTATTTTTTCAATGAAAAATACCAAAACGTGAACTATATATCCAAATAATCAAACTGAATCAAATTTTGACTTATAAGATTAAAAAAAAACAATGCACTTTAAGTTTCCCTTGCTCGTGTTTCTCACTTTGTTTGTCATTTTTATGGACTCCAAACTCAGTCTACAGATTAGTGAAAAGAAAACCTCAATTGAAAAATTATTAGACACAAAGAAAGCAAAGTTCTCAATCTAGTTCAATTTAGGTCATTTTACCCATCCATGGCATGGAAAATAAATTTTAACTTGTAGAATTCATGCCATATTTTTTAAATTGTTCATACAAATTTCAGTTGCACCAAAACTTATGCTTAATTTCACCCTCTTCCATTTGTTTCCTATTTTAATCATAGAGATTAAAAGAAGCATACCTTGAGGTGAAAAGAATCATAAGATTAATAGAGTTTACGTTTGGTTCACTTCTAATGATTTTCTAAATAATTGTGATTAATCCAATCTTATGCAATTTAGATGGGATTATTTCAATGCTCCTACTGTTTTACATATATTTTTAAGAAAAATAAATTAACTCTCTCTTTTTCATATTTATTTCTAAAAGGTGTATAAGATAAAAAAGAACTGAAATTAGATTTAGTCAAATTATTGCAAAATTTAACTTTTCAATATCTCTTGGCATATTATAATTTTAAAAAATATAAAATTCTAAAAATAAAACGCTTAATTAAATGTCATGTAGTTACTAAAAAAGAATAAAAAGTATGACAACAAATCTATTATTATAAGTAGTTTGATTTTGTTTGGATCATTTTTAAAAAACAAGTATTAAAACAAAATGTATCGGTTGAAAAAGATATACTAATTAAAAATATCGATCCATTGAAACAAACATGATTTAAATAAAGAAAACATCGATTTTGGGTTAATATTTTAACACTTAAAAAGGATGAAGATAATATTTTTTTTTTCAGAATGTTGAAACTTTTTGGTGTTCCTTCTTGGTGGCAAAACCATGTGAAGCATTTTGGATGTCCCAACCAATAAACGAGTTGAAGTAGTAGGAAAAAAAAAAAAAAATGAAGCAATGGATATCCTTGGAGAATAATTAGGCGAAAATCAAGGGCATGGAAGCACGCCAAGGAAATAATTAAGCAGTGTAAGAGTGTATTCTATGCCCTAAAAGTTGTAAAAGTTAAAGATAGAGACAAGTGTCAATCATCAAATAAATGATACAAAGCACAGAGATTGAGAAGAGTGTGGGATGGGTCTCCTAAGCCACTATTTTAAGAAAAGTTTAAGGATGATGTCTCATATTCTAAAGTTGGTATCATGGGAAACTCCAAAACTTTAATATGAATATATAAGAATGCATTCTTCAAAAGTTTATCTCACTTGAGTAGATGGAAGTGCATTCTTCTTATATGAATTCAATTTTAAAGAATAAAAGAAAGTTTTAGAACACATTCTTTCAAATATTTTTTGATGTATTTTTACTTATTAGAATTGTGAAAAAAAATGAAAAAAAATTAATAAATAATCCCATTGCATACAATATTTTATCATTTTTATAAAATATAAAGAATAATATCAAATATATAGTATGTGAAAAGATATATGTGTAACATTTCTTCTTGTTGATTACCACTTATAAGGGTTTATTTTATTTTATTTTATACAATTGATTAGCCTTTTACTTCTCATTTTCTTTTCTTTTATTCTAGTGTATATTATATGTATTTTTCAATTAGCGATTAACAGTTTTAAGATAAAAAAAAATGGTTTAAAGTTAAAATTTACTTAATTCATATTATCACAACAAGAAAATTATTAAATAACAACCAAATTTAAAAATAAAAAATAATTAATCATATATTGACTAAATTAGATACTATTTTAAAAAATTAAAAATTATTTGTTTCTAAAATGGTTTCTATTATTGATTAAAAATTTATAAAATGGTTTTTAAATTTGTATTTAAATTAGTTACCAAGTTTTTAACTACTAATATTTTAGATTTTAAAATAGTTTCTAAAAGACTAATTAAGACTAATATAAAATATATAATAGATTAATGTTTTTAATAGATTAATCTTTATAATATAATTTACTTTTATTAATAATTATATTTTGTAAATAAATACTTAAAACAAATATTAAAATAATAAATAAATATTAATATTTTATTTTAATAATATATTGAATTAAATTCCTTTATTTGATATTAAAATTTAAATTATTTTATTATCATTTTAAAATATAATTTTTTGTATATTAAAATTTATAATAATTTATTTATTTTTAAAAATATTTTTTTTAATTTTGTTTACATTTAAAAAAATATTTTTTACATTATTTTTTTTTAATTTCTTTTTTATCAAATAAAAAAAATTAAAATTTCAATTACATCCATCACATCACTCACAAACTTTCATAAAATTTCTTCTCACTTTTCTTATATTTTGGCTTAAAAGACACTCTCTCAAATCCATTTCACATCCAAACAATGCATAATTGAGAATGATGGGAGGAAGTTCAAAATGAAATGAAACTCACAAAAACTCCAATTTTTTTAAAAATAAATTGTACATTTAGAAATTTTAGAAGTATAGGAAGAAAAAGTCAACTACTAGTTAGAGTTAAAAAATATTTCACTACAAGAAATAATAATATTAGCCCCCAAAAAACTCACACAAAAAGTAGAAGGAGGACACTAAATAATACTTAGAGTGAGTTTAGTGTTCTGTTAGAAGTTGACACTAATCCAAAAGTTGCTAATGAATTAGTGGGGACTATGAGGGACACAATTTTTTTTTAATGATTTTAGTGTCTTTGTCCATACTATAATTAATATTTAATTTTGTGTCTCAATTGTATAAGATTTGAGGACACTAATAATGACTCTCACTTTTCTTGTAGTACTTTTTTACTTACTGGACCCCATTTTTCTACATTGCACTCCAATAATTTTTCAAATTACTATTTTACCTTTTTTTAAACTGATTTCCTGATTATCTTTTCTACAAATTTGTCAAAACACATTTTTTAAAATAAATTTATGAATACATTCTAGAATACGTTATGGAAAAAATTTTATAAAACAAATTTTTCAAAATAAAATGAGTTTTTCAAAACCTTTTATAATGCATTTTCTAAAATGAGTTTTCCAAAACACATTAAATGTATAACAAATTTCGTGGAATATATATATTATCTTCTTAATGATTTTTTAGAATGAATTTTTCAGAACCCATTAAATGTGTTCTAGAAAGAGTTTTCTAGAACGAGATTTTTTTTACTCTTCTTCTTCTGCAACGGTGATGGTGCAACAATGGTCGCAGTTGTGGCGGCAACGATGGTGGGGTGCAGTGAGGGAGAAGCAGACAGGGCAATTCAGTCATTTTGTCCAATTGTGCAGGTTCAAAAGTTGGGGGTCCAAAAAGTAATAGTATGAAAATAGTAGCCCAAACGAAAGTGGCCCAATTTGACGAACATCGGTGGATGGATCACATGGGTGTTCCTCACATGAATGGCGCGTACGGTAAACAAAGAGCAATGCTGTATCCACCACGCCATTTATTTATGACTTAAAGTCTTCAATCATCGATTCGACCAAGGCTCCCAAAAAGTTATCCCAACCAAAAATCCATTCACCAGACATCGGAATCTAGGATCCACCAAACCTTGTTTAGCCAGAATCCGAAATTGTCCCAAACCTAATTCTCCCAATACTTGTATAATCCGAATCTCCATCTCTTTCTTCTTTCTCCAGATTGTTTCAGTCTTCGGCGATGGAAGCTGTTCCGGATCAAGACACCAGTGTATGCACTCACTGGTAATACGCCTCGAATTTTGTATAATGATTTTGGATCATGTAAAAGTTAGTTGTAGGTTCGGGTTCTTCGTTTTGAGAAAACAATAGCTTATTTTGTTTAAATGCTTTATATCAAATTGTAATAATAAATAAAATCGTGGGAAATTGGGATTATTTGTTTGGTAAATGGAAGCGTTGATTTATTTTTATGCATGATGTTTATTTCTTTATATTATATTAATGATATGGTTTCAGTGATCGGGCTGTCCCTGTTGCAAATATTGACTTGCATTATGCTCATTGCTCTCGGAAACTTGAAAAATGCAAAATTTGTGGTGATATGGTTCCTAGAAAAAACGAGGAGGATCATTATTTAAACACCCATGCACCGGTATGTGAAGTTCCATGTTATTTGCTTGTTTTCCCAGGTTCAATTGTGTGGAATGTATACGAAATTCATGGACTTGGAACCATTTTGTGTAATTGGAAATTGACAAGAGTAGAAAATTGGAAATGCTTTTATTTCAAAAATTGTCAATCTCATTTAGTGTATTTTGTTTCTGCATCTTGCATAGATGAAAACACAGGCAGTGTGTTATAATCTTGTGGGAGAATATAATTAAAATGAAGTGAGGGTTCTTGGGTTTTGAAACACCGCAACATATGCATTGACACCTAAAGTTCTTGCAAGCTTCAGGAAGAAACAATTAGAACCCAAACCCCAAAACGGGTTCTCAGTAAAAGCTAACAAAAAACAGAAAAAAATATTAATGTTTATTGAATTACTATCTATAAAAGAATGAATCAAATGAGGTGATTGTTTTCATGGGTTTCCCCTTTCTTCAAGACTATAACAGAGCAAATGCTTAGTTCCCAAATGCTAACTGATCTGAATGCCTTTCCTTCTACAAGGCTATTCCAACTATAACAACTTACTAATTCTATAATCAGTCTCTAACCAATTCTGTAACTTCCTAAATTCTATTAGGAGGACATTAAGAACAAAGAAGAGCCGTCATAGTTTCTTGAGTAAGAAACATTCACAAGAAAACATCTAGAAGTCCTCTTACCAGAATAATCAGATGAAAGAATGCTCTTTATTGGTTGGAAAACATGGAATCATTGAAGGCATGCTAAGAAGATTTAACTGCAGGATATCTAATGGATATTTTTGATACTTCATCAACCATCCTAAAATTGAATTGGACTTAACCACACTGGTCAGTTAAAAATTAATTCATAAACACATGGATTGTTTGGATTTATGTATGATTTTCCTGGAAGGATGAACTGCTGGATATTTGATAATTTATTTGGATGCAGTTGGTAAAGAGAAGGTTTCATCAATGGGGATATAAAATTCTTAAAGTAGTTTTGTTCATGGTTTTTTATTTTCCGCTTATTTCAGAGATTATAACTTCATCCTCTCCTTTTTGTGGTTAATGAGGTGTCATGTAAAGAAGATAAAAATTTGCGGTAGCATGCAAAAGTATTTTATCAATTGATTGTATCATGGTTATTGTATGATACATGGTTGTGGATGCTTAAATCTATATTTTTTGCAAATCTTATTTGGTATGATGAGAGACTTTAATGAAAAAACCCATTATATCATTAAAGGAAGAAAATTGAAGAATAATGAAATCTGGAATACTAGCTCACTGGATGTGTTAGGGCTAACATCATCCTTGATAAACAATGAAATAGTCGGGTACCAACACTTGCATTTTCTAAACGCAACTGATACTAACGCCTTTAGATACTTCATTGATACATATGAATGAAGTATCCAAGCCTTTAAGAAAAAGCTATGAAAATCTAAACTGTATAATATGAGACATAGAAGCACGGATAAGATAGAAACATGGAAGGGTTGTCTGTCTATGAACCACAAATGGAGGTTGTATGTTATCCTCTGTATCTTCTTTATATTTTAAAAACAGTTCTATTGAAAATGTCAAATATGTATTTTATCTAATACATGTATCATATTTGTCCATCATAACTGGCTATATGTGTACCACCTCCCTGGAACCCAGGCTCCTTGGCAAACTGTAATAGTCTTAAAGTCAGATTTAAAATCCACTTTTATTTTAGTTCTAAACTAAGAGATGGATTGGTGCAGGTTTCTTGTTCATTATGCAGTGAGGCAATGGAGCGTGATATTTTAGATATCCATAAAGGTGAAAATTGCCCTCAAAGGATTGTCACTTGTGAGTTCTGTGAGTTTCCATTGCCAGCAATTGATCTGGCTGAGCATCAGGTAGGGTTTATAAAGAACTTTCAAGTTGAGAAGATGTCATATACTTTTGCTCTATCAGTTTGATATTTGTACCTTTCAGGAAGTATGTGGGAATCGAACAGAACTTTGTCACCTTTGTAACAAATATGTTAGACTTCGTGAAAGATTCAGCCATGAAGCTCGGTGCACTGGCATCATCCAGGATAGTTCTGTGGGCTCTTCAAGGTTGGAAATTACATCATTTTTGTGAACACAATCTCTAATTAATCTCTAATTTTGTTCACAGTTGTAGGATTGTAGCTTATTTTTCATAGACCAAAATTCAGCAATCTCATTATAGTATGCATATTTATTTTTCACTATGCATTCATTTCTGCACTTTTTTATTTCCAGTCTTTACTTCTTATCATCCATTCCAAGTATTAAGGAATGGTTGTGTATCCCAATTGTCTTCTACTTGTGTCAAATTTTGTGCCACATGGGCAAGTATTAAGTGCGCGATTGCGCTGTTTGGCAGGACCCTGTTATTAGTAGAGTTAATGCTTGTGCAACTGTTCCATTTCAAGCTTCAACTTACACTGTAGGTTTGATTACTTCTATGCAGCAGACACAAAACCCAGTCTTGAGTCTTCATTCAACATGTTAAGTTGTAAGGAGTATTGGTCCTTGAAATGGTACCAACCAGTATCTCTATGATCAAGTGGTCATGAATTTTTTCCTTGCTACCCCATTCATGATTAAGTTGAACGTTAGATATAGGTAGAGTGGGCATTATTCATGTATAAAAGCCCAATGGAATCTTGCATGAATGGATGAGATATAAAATCAATATGGAACCTCCCACCCAAGAGTTTAAGCTAAGTTAAGTTGGTCCAAAACATTTCATATAGATAGAAATTGAACCCCCTGACCTTGTGTTTGGATAGGGTATTCCAATTACAAGTCCTTGTAGACATCGATAAAGAATAACCACTACATATTGATTGACATCCACCAAAAAGTAACTATCGACTTTGGTTGAGAAAACCTTGATTGATGATGTCTATTGAGAAGTAGCCCTGCCCTACATGAAAATAATCCTAACAATGACAATCGAAAAATAATCCTTATCATGTCCACTAAAACACTTTGACTTACATCAGCCGAAAAATAGTTTCATCAGCATCAAACAAAAACCTGACTAACATTAACTGAAAAATAGCTTAGCCAATGTTGGTCTAGGTAACCCTAATTAATGTTGGTTGAGAAATAACCTTGTCCTACTTTTTGATCATTGTTGGTTGAAAAACAGCCCTGACTAACACTAAAATAATCTTACTTGATGCCAACCAAAATCCTCATGTTTGACCTCAAGCAAAAAATCGATGTTGATGTTGATGAAGAAAATACCATTGACCTATATCAACAAAAAAAAAAAAACTTAGTGATGTCAATCGAATAATAAGGGTTTGACTTTAACATGAAAGAAACTTTGCCAACATCAGTCTAAAAACGATGTCAAGTTGACAACGCTTGGACCTCAATAATGGCGACACACCCTTACCAAGGTCATGGGACGATGCCACAACCTCAGAGGTGAAGACAACCTCGACTGAGCCGACAACATCTTGACCTAAATCTGCTTGAAGTTATCTTGATCGAGGCTTAGACGAAAAAGGAATATAAAGAGAAGAGACAAAAATTTGATAAAAAAGAGAGTATAAAGAACTATTAATTTTAATGTGATATTTGAAATTCTCTATTTTAAGTATTCATATTATTCTCATAAATTCCCAAATTTCAATTATTTTAAAATATTTTATCCAAACAAAATATTTTAAATTCTCTATAAAAGTGAATTATTCCCTTAAAGCTCTGTATCCAAATATACTATTATTAAATATAAAATCGTTCATGTGCTTTCACCGAATAACATAAATGTCTGTGAATGTTGGTTCATGACATGGCAAACTAGCTCATGAGATTTTGGGCTAAAAACAATCAAGTTCCAGTGCATATCCTGTCATGAACCATCCCTCGGAGGCACTGTCATGCATACTATCAGACTTCCTTCCATGCTATGCCATCTGTCCCATTTTGCCCACCACACGTCTTCTTGTCCTGTTCTAGGTGTTTGAGTTCTTATTTAGCCTGTGGAAGTACTTGGTTCTTTGTGGTCATGTTATTGTCATTTTTATGTCCGGCATCTCTCTCAATCTACTTGTTATCAAACAGCCTTCCCCTTTTGGGCTCTTGGTACAAAGTAGTCGGATCTCATGAACTTGCATTGAACTGGTCATGTGTGATCTCTCTGAAACATAAAAAAAAGGCCTTATCTCTTTTGCTTTCTTTGGCATTCCCATCATAGGGTATATAACCGATAGAACTATGCTGTCCAGAAGTTTATCATCTTCACCCTACTCTTTTAAAATGCCTTAAATTTTAGCACAAGGTAAGGTGGTGCTATACATTGCCCATGCTCTTAGCTATAGAAAAATCATGCACGAGGATATGAAATCATTCTGGTGCTTTCGCCAAACAGTTAAAGCTTTTCTGGAGAGTTGGTTCTTGAAAAGTACAATACTCTTGTTGCTTTTGCTTGTTGCACAATAAGATTATTTAGTCAGGATTTTATGTTAAATTATTTCACTATTTGCATTATTCTCTCGGCTCCTTTACTTAGGAGGGGGCTTTTAGCTGTAAGCCTGAGCTACATAATGATATATTACAATCTGCAGATATTCACTTTGTCAATTTTCATTGCATATTAGCAGCAATTATCATAATTTCCCCATTAATATTTGTTAGTGTAAATATTCTGTTGCTGCTGTTGTAACTATATTAGTTTAGACTAGTGCAAAAGAGGAACTATGTGACACTATATTTTCTAAAAGTATAAAAAAAAACAATAATGGTCGTTACATAATAAATAGTTGGTAGTTTGTGATGTGTTGTGGCTATTAGAAGATGTAAATGATTTAGAAAATGTAAATAAGATTTAGGGAGAAAAATATTAGTGGTAGTTGTAGGGGTAAACTAAGATATACAAAATGTGTACACCAAAACGACCTAACCCCTTTTTAAATATAGTTATAGATGAGTGCTAAGATGTATATTTACATAGTTTAAGTGTGGTCTTGGTCCCTAATAAAAAAACTTAACTTTTTCATCCATAATGATGAATTTTTTATTTTGTTTTTGGTAGCAAAAGAGCTATGTAACTTTTAACAAAATCCGGTTATTTATAGAGACTAAAACCATATTTAGGTCATTTATAGGGGAGTAGCAAAAATCCATCAAAAACACACTGTTCTAACACGGTCCACATTCCCAAGTAACAGTGGATAAAATATTCTACTATTGGGACAAAGTAGATAGCATAAATACGTATTTAAGTCATTTACAAGTCAATTACATGAGAGTACATCAACATTTGAAGTTGATTTCATTATTTTAATAAATGTTTCAAGAAGTGTTTGTGTTGGAGTTAAATTTCTTATGTAAGAATCATGATACGCCACCCTCTCTGCATATCGTTGATGTAATGATTTATTTCTATCCTTTTTCATGCTTCACAAGATGTGTCTTGCTTACAATTAATCCATTTCTTATGTCTTGTATGAAGGAATGTGAGGGAAGCTGAGGGAGAGCAAGGTGCTAGAAGAAGGCCACAGAATGACTTTTCAACTAAACGCCTTATTTTCACTATAGCCATCACTGGTATTGCTGTCATACTGGGATCTTTTTTTCTACAGAGGAAGGTAGAGCCCAGTGATGTGCATTAGCAACAAAGCAAAAACCTTTTAGGATCCTGCATTTTCTGTACAATTCGTTCCCCTGCATCAGAAGCCGTATGATATGTACTTTTGCTAATGTAGTAGAAGTGGAGAACACATCGGCATTGTCATTATATAAAAATTTAGTTATATGCTTCATTTTGTTGAAAATATTTCAATATTTCAGGAGATTTTCTGTTCCTTTTTATCCATTCTGATGGTAATATCTAGAAATGGAACGCACTGCTAAGAATTCTGTTAAATTAAAAGACTCTTGACCATGTGTTTTTTTTTGTACCGCAATCGTTAAAGCATGATAAAAGGTCAATTATCATCTCTCGTTCTCTCTGACTACTATATAACAAGGACGCAAAAAATGGCTGTTCATTTACATTCGGAGGCTCTCCTTTGACATAGTCAGAGAAAGAAATATACTACAGAAGATGATAATCTGATGTTCAAAATATATCTTGCTTTGTTTTGTCACTTACCTTTCTTTTATATTACTGCATTATTAGTGTTTAAGTTGGATAAGTCTTATTTGTGAAATGAATAGTAGTCGTTTTTTATAGGTTTGTATATGACTCAATTGGGTTCTTGATTATTTAATTCATTTACATGTTAGCAAGATGTTAGTAATAGTAAAATGATTGCATATATGACAGGTATTTGGTAGTTATCTTTCTCCTGTTGTAACATGTGGTTTTTTAGTTTGTTTAGTAAAAAAATAAATTTATTATTTTATTATTTTAAAATTAAAAGTGGTTGATTTCATTGATTGGACAATTTGATATAAAAAAAAATGGACGCGTTTGAGAGAATCATTGTTGAAAAATAATATTTTAAAGAAATTTGTTGGAAGAAATTTATTTTGTGGAAGAATGCAAATTGGTTTCCTTTTGAAGGTTGGTGGAATTCATTCTTGTCTTTCTCCCATGTAAATGTTTATTGGATGGTTGGTTTCGTTGAATGTTGTTGATAACTATTTGTGAGAGACATTGTTTAAAATTTATTCTTTTTTTTTTCTCTGTTCATTGCATAGCAAAAGATTGAAGCTTTATACTGTCAGGAACGACATTAGAATCAAACAAGCAACTAAGAAGTGGTTTGTTGATAAGATTGAGGATCAGTTAAAGATTCCCCTATTCTAACTGGTACTAAGGTTTTTTATTACCTTAGAAGAGAATTTATTTGCTTTTGTCGAAGAATAAAAGGATTTAGAGAAACGAAAGAAGCAAAGACAAAAAATAGATGATAGCTACAATAAGCAATACGGGCTTGTATATGACTATGCTAATAAAGTTTTAATAATCATGGTTCAGCATGTTATATAAAGGGCAAATTCTTCCTCAACATCCATAGTTCTTCTAGCAACCCCATATTTTAAAATTTTCTCATTCCAAATTTTATAATTGGGAATGCAAATTTTATATTCCTAATTCTAATATCTAGAAAATTTTACAATTGTAAAATTTAAAATATAAAATTTTCATTTTGAATTGTACAATTTAAAATACAAATTTATATTCAGGATTCGATTATATTCTGAATTTTACAATTTGAAATACATTAAATCTATTAATTTGTATTATGGAATATGCAATCTAAAATACTAAAATAAAATTGTATTCTAAATTGTGCAATTCAGAATACTAAATTATTTTTATATTTTGAATTATGTAATTCAAAATATCGAATTGTGAAATTCAAAATATTGTGTAATTAAGAATAAAAAAAATGTATTTCGAATTGTGCAATTTGGAATACAATTTTTTTTTTTCTTAGACAGTGAAGGGTTGGTACGGTGGTGACACTGGACGTGGAAGTGTTGTGGCAGTGGCACTGGACGGGAGGAAACTACGACAGTGGCGTTGGAGGTGGGGAGTTGTGCAGTAGTGGAATTTGGAGGTGGGGTTTGCTGCGACTGAGAAGTGGAAGAGAGGTGCTCAATGAAGAAGATGGTAAAATTTTCATTTCGCTTCATCTATGGAAGTGCAAGAAGATTTGCCCCAAATAAAGTGCATTATCATATGAAAATTCGTGGCTCTTTGAAATATTATGTTTTTGTTTGGATGCTTGTTAAAAAAACGGTATAAAGACATGTTGTAGACCATTTTTTGGGTTAGATGAGTGTTTTTGGAAGGGATATTTTGGGAGATAATTGTTATTTGATATTGTACGTGATGCAAACAACCACATCTATGTGGTTGCTTATATAATTGTTGATGTGGAGAATAAGAGAAACGAGAAAAGATTTATAGTGTTGATTTATAAATATTTGGGTGATTGTGTAAATAACAACCTCAACTTTATTAGTGATATTCAAAAGGTACATGTATTCATGGAGTGTTTTGCTTCTTTGTTTTTTATTTTTTATGGACCTAATTACATTCATACATAAAATATTCAAGAATTTTGTTGTCACAATACTTATTAAATTACTCAGTAGCATTGATTAATTAATTATATATATATATATATATTTTATGTGCATGAGATAATTATAGTTTTCAAGAAAATCATGTTAAATGTATCTCATAGATTTTGTGCAAAGCCTTTACAGGAAAAACTTTAGCAAGCATGGGAATAATTTGTTATTTTGGACAAAAAAAGGGAAAACAATAATTTCTAATTTTACGTGCACCATAAGGCAAAAGAGTGAGGATGAAATTTGTTAACGACTTATTTCAAAGATGAATATAAGGTTGAGAACATATTCAACCATAATTATCAGATTTCCAATGAAAATATTGAGTTATAGGTGTATGTCAATTCTAACTTACTTGAAAGAAGTTTGATGTTATATAATAAGAATTCTAAAGAACAAAATGAAGTTGGCTACTAAAATTGTCCACTTAGCTCTAATGCAATAGAGTATACTAGAGAAAGAAAAAAAAAAGAATCTTTAGACTTCTATATGGCCACAAGATTTAGATTGACAAAGTTACGAGGTTCAAATTTTCAATGAAAAATTGCATGTAAATCTTACAACTTACATCTGCACATGTATGTAATGGCATCTAACTACTAGTACAATCATTTAATAATCGTAAACATTGTCTTATGATTATGTATTACACCATTTGGTAAACCGATAGCCTTTGTGTATATGTTTTATGTTACTTCACTCTTTTGTACTTCTAACAGTTAATTATTTTGGCAATTATACCAAATCGTAAAGTAGTAAAATGGAAAGTCTAAGTATAATTTTTTAAGGGATTTGTGTGTGTTTAGTCAATGTGAATTCTTACTAATTTGGACTACAAACTTGAAGATATTGGTTCATACAAAATTAATGTAATAACTATGAAGTTAATGCATTCGAAGCTACCAAATTAAATTTCTACTACTTGATCAGGACAAAGATTCACCGAGGTTGGATTTCATGAACTCAACTCAATGTATCTTCTTACCAATCTATCTTTAACATAACTCTAACATTCACACCACATGCTAACTATTCCTAATTCCTTAGAGACAGGTTCTAAACTTTAATGTAAAAGTATTAGTCCCTTAGTTCTTTTTGTACAAGACTTGCATTAAGGATAAGTATTTAGAATGACCAAGAGATATAAAATTATGTATAGAATCACATCTATAAATTGTTTAATCTTAAAATCAAGTTCGAAAAGCATTTTTCAATGTTTACATACAAAAAAAAGAATAGATAATCAACCATGCAACATGAAACATGAATGTAGAACATAAGAAAATTACATAAAGATGAGATTCATTACATCCAATCCCAATGAAAAGGGGAGTTAGCTACTCCTACACATTTGGATCACAAAATATGACAAAGAGAGTAATAAGATTGAAGTGGGAAGTTGTCTTGGAATTTTTCATCTTGTAGTTGTTCTTTCAAAGGTCCCTCCTTTCGTTCTTCACCAAAAAAGCTTTTTTTCATTCATATTTCACCTTTTTAACAATTCCAAAAAAGTGACTTCTTATTGGGCGAGCATAACCATCTGCTAGACGAGAAGAGATTTTTTAAATAGTTGTAACTTTTTCTTTTCGCTAAGAGAATGTTCCTCTTACTGGGCGAGCACAAAGAACATTCTTGTTGGGCTAGAGTCTTCCTCGATGGAAAAGCACAATAATCTTCTAGTTGGGTGAGAATATTGTTCGTTAGGCGAGATTGTTGTTCGTTGGGTGAGGGATCCTTAAATGACTTCCTTTAGTTTCCTTCAAACTTTCACTTCTCTACCAAAAAGACACATAAGGTAATCACTTCTATTTCCAAATAAAAAGTGTTTGTCATAAATTTAGCTTGAAACAAACAAAATACATGACACAAAAGACAAATCAAGAGGTCAAATTAGCATGATAAAGCAAGTTATTATCACAATAATCAAACTCCCCGGAACTTGTACTTTTGCATGTCCTCATGCAAAGTAAGACTAAGAAATCAAACAAAGATCCTGAAGCCAACTTGTACCAAAAAATTAAAATAACAAGAAAGAAACATATGATTTCTAAGCACAATTTTCACATCACAAAGTTTTAAAGTATTTCAACTTGCATTTCCAAAGTCTAAGATAACATGTCATGGTGCTTATGTTAAGTGATATGATGGCAGAGGCCTCAGCTCAGGACCAACCACTAAAGCTATGGCAAGGAGAATACAAAAAGATTGGGACTTTGTTACTGAAGGCAAAGACACTCTCTTATACATGTTCAAAAGTGTCATGATCTAATGAAAATTCTAAAGTAGGATTTAAATTTTCTTGCTTAAAAATATAGTAGAATTTTTGCTTGTATTTTTTATTTAAGTAAATTAGGATTGGGGTTAAGTTTCTAAAACCTACTTAGGATATAATTGGGCTTAATTATAGCCCACATTAAATCCTAGGTCAGTCATTAGACCTAATTAGTCACATGGAGCACACCTTGATCATGCTTGCCTTGTGACTTGATTTAGGTGCCTAAATCAAACCTTTTGCTTTTGAATTTTCCCACTCTTTTGTTTGTAACTTGGCCGACCCTCTAACCTATAAATTGGGGTGCTTGACTCATGTTTTGGTAGATCAAATATATGAGTGTTATGCTGCCAAATTGCAAGTCTAAGCACTCTCTTGTCTAGCCTCTCTAGGATAAACATCTTTTGGTCTCTTCTTCCCCCTATTCCAAGTGATATGGCCGAACCAATCACTCTCCACACTCTTCATGGAAACTCCAAGGAATCCATAGTTCCAATGGAGCCTTCCTTCACACGTCTCTTCCATTAAGCTTCCGCCAACTCTCACTCAATTTTAAGAAAAACTCATTTAGATGAAGGAAATGCTATCATCATATCCTTCGACCTAGAACGAGACCTGACAGAGCAACAAATTATGACATATCAAACAATGTTAGTGTTTCACTCTTCACACATGTTTTTGTAGGTGACATTCTCACAAATAACAAGTTATATGACCATGTTACCACTTTTGCACATCATCTCATTCATACATATCACATGCAATGGTTTAAAAAAGGTCTTTTGATGGTTGTAACTTGGTCAAGTTAGACGGAACATGATTTTTTTTGGAATTCAAATACACCACTTAACAACGAACTCATTGGAATTCTTTACTTCCAACTTGCAAATTTATCCCTGAGATTTATTCATTTATCCCAACCTTTCTCACTTTTGATGTAACCCTTTATCTTTCCTTTGCTTTACTTGTTTTTTCAGACAGTTTTTTAGAGTTTGTCAACAACAACACTTCAATATTTTTATTTGATTTACTCTTTATTCTCATAAATATTTCTATTCTCCCTCAAACGTAGTCTCATCTCATATAGCCTTGTTTTGGCAAACATGCTTCTTGTTCTCTTCTTCTTGGGTGTGAGACAAGATTGTTTTTCTTTAGGCTAAGGGGTGAAAGAGTCAATCATTGTGGCCCAAAAGGTTTGCAGCACATAAAGGTTGGGTATTCGACAAATGACTCAAATGAATAAAATAAACAAATGTCTCTCATTTCTTAACAAGTGTGTTTTTTTATTTTTAATAATCATGCAAAAACTTCATGGCAATAATAACCTCTCTCTAAAATGATCTCTACACAACCTAAATAACACTCAAATATTCATTCTCTTAGAGCATTCCCAAACATAGGTTCAAGAATGAAATTCACTACAATTACATAAAGATGCCTCAAAACTTGAATTTGTAGTCAAACCAAACATAATTTGTGCGCAAGTTTTGTGAAAAGAAATCAATGTTCAACACGCCATAAAATTAGCATTCAAAAATAAAGTTGGTCCAAATAAATTGTTCTACCATCATTTATAATTAAAACCATTAAAAAAACTAGAGAGACTGAATCCCAACAAAACATAAAGTGTTGAAACATAAACATACAATTAATTTATTCATTGTGTTAGGTACATGGACAAATTGAGTGTGTACCAAGACAAATTAGAAATATATGGTTGAAAGCCTTAATCCATCCAGAAATCTAGGAACAAAAAGGTTCAAATCCAACAATACATGAAAACATGGATGAGTGACTCCCAAAGGCATATTTACATGGCTTTATACATTGAAGGGTTAGTGTTATAACTTTCATTTTTTTTAAATTAGGGTAATTATATAACTAACTGTTTTTCATTCACCACAGGTCTCATTGGTAGTTGATTGCAATTATCCCTAGAGACTACATAGTGTTGTGGTTTTGTTTGCTCCAAAAAAACCCAACCAAGAAATAAGTAGTTTATTACAAGGATAAAATTTCACTACTAAAAATATAAATAATAATAAAAATTTTAAGGTTATGTCCACGCTATCCATTTTGAAATTAAATTTAAATAAATAATAAAATTGTGAAGGTTAAGCCTACACAAATAATTAATTTTTATTTATTTGAAAACTGCTCAGTTTGGGTACGTGGAGAAAAGAGTAAAAACTTTTCAAAGCTTCAGCAAGGCCGTGGAGCAATGCATGCATGGAAACTTTTTGAGTGCGAGTTTGAGCAGAGCCATTGAGCAGTCTGTGAGAACCTTCGTACTCAGTAACAATGGAGTATGTGAGAACCTTCGTACTCAGCAACGATGGAGTAGTTGAGAGCGTGCGACCGTGAGAACATGATTGTGAGAACGTGCGACCGTGAAATCGGGGACTATGATCGTGAGTTTCAAATTTCCTTCCTCTTTCAATCTTTGCGAGTTGAAGTTTGAGTCTCCATCTCCATTCCTATGATGAATTTCTTTCTTTTTTTTCAGTCTCTGCGAGTTGAAGACCCAACCCTAAGTTTTACCCCCATCTTGATTTCTTTCTTTCTGTGATATATTGGTGGAGGTGTGTTTTGTGTAATTTTATTTTTGAAGGTTTATCCCTAACAATTCCAGAATAATTCTTAACATTGTGTTCTTCATTTTAGTGGTTTGAGGGAGCTTGAGAAGTTCTATTGTGAGAGTTTGAGGTTAAGACAATTTCGTGGAGTTCCACCGCTAGGTAAATCTTTTATAAGATATTTTTTACTCCTTTGAGACAATGAGATGTTAGAGAATCGGTTTCACAATAAATCCAATAGTTTGAATTTATGATAGCTTTCACCATGGTAGAAACAACTTCTCTGTCTGCATAGCCTAATCCTAATGCAACAACTGCAGCTTTCTAAGATATACTACTTGCTCATGAAGTAAACTGTGCTTAATAAAATGATTTAGATTATATATCCCCAAAAGTTATTCAAGATTAGCTATATTAGAGTATCAATACTTAGTTAGAATAATTAGTCATTTAGAAAAGGCAAAAGGCAAAAGGATAAACAACAGCACAGGGTAGAAGAGTGGGGACTTTGACTTGGATGAAACAGTAACTTTCATTGTTCTATACAATTTCATTAAAATGTATAATATTTTTCTTCTCTCATTGAATATCTATTAGATGTCTTGGAGCAAAAGGGAATCAGGAAAAAATTCATATTTGATTGTACATAATTCATCAAATGGAAATGAAAAATATAGCATGCCACTTAAATTATTGTATATGTTTGGTTTAAATCAAGAAAAAAAGGATTATCTATAGAAGCAAACTAAACTATGAATTACATATTTGCTGAAAATGCAGAGATCCAAAGAGTATATATGACTTTGAAGTACTTTTGTTTTTCCTTTATTTTTAAATGTAGGGTTGATGGATTACGTGCAACCAAAATGCCGAGATAGGAACATCATAAGTCCTTAGTTCATTTGAATCCTACCTTACACAAGTTATTGACTTAAATATATTTTATCACTTAAATTTGGATCAAATTTACTTTGGTTTCTTTAAACTTAAAAACTGTTTTCTTTTTTCAATTCAAAATAACCTACTTTTTGTTCTTTCTAAGGACTAATGGTATAATAAAATGAGATTAAAAGTGCAAGAAAATATTAGAGTAAGATAATCACTTAAATTAAGTAATTAAAAATTAATTTAATTTAAATATAATATTTAACCTATAAAGAAGTAAAAGAATTTATCGTAATAACCAGTAACTAGTTTTTTTTAGTGTGTTTGTGTTTGTAGTATATACTTCTTTCTGATCCTGACTCTAAACCTTTTTATATATTACTTCATTTATTGAAAGAATACCAAAAAACACGAGGGAGGTGTAGTGGGAATCGAACTTGGTACAACTTACTCGTGTGTTGCAGTATGGATTGAGCAACACCGTCGAGTGGAGATCACCCACAATGATCAAGGCAGTACCATCACTCCTTCTTTTGTTATTTTCACAGGTTGCTATAGGTTAATTGGTGGTGCTGCTAAACATCAGGCTACTTTCAACCCAAAGACCATTGTCTTTGGTATATTTTCTTCTTTTTTATCAGTCATTTTGAACATCTGCATTTATACATTGTAGAATTTTAGGAGAAGAAATAAATCAGCATGACTTGTTTTAACTTATGCAGATGCTAAGAGGTTAATTGGTAGAAAATATAATGATCCCATTATTCAAAAGGATAAGATGTTGTGGTCATTCAAGCATCTGTGTTTATGCTTAATATATCCAGAGAAACATAATTTGATAAAGGATAGAGAGATTGTTTTGTGCAGATTCTAATACCTTTTCTGATAGTTATTCTACCGACCAGTCCTCGGACGTCGACGTTGACCACAGTTATGGTAATGCTCTGGAGGTTGGGTCTCACGAGGAGGATGGGCTAGGGTCCCGCGAAGCACGCAAGGCAGGGTGGCCGAGGTGTGCTCGGCATCGGGAGTGAAGGGCGAGGAGGCCTCGGACCTCGATGACCCGAACAGTAAAGATAAGCTGAAAGAGGCGGTTTCTAAGCCACGTTCCAGTTATCAGTAAGGGAGAAGCCTAGACCACGAGGGATTTGTGCATGGGATGTGAGTGATGCGGTTAGGATATAACACAGTTAAAGAGCCAATGGGAAAGAGACGACTCGCGAAGGTCACGTTTCCAGGGGTGATCTGCATGCATGCACGTGGACAGTTAGGGAACTTCTAGGACGGATGATCCCAGAGATTGGGTGCATGAGTTGGTACCCAAGCGGTCATCTCGTCAGAGGTTGCACTCCAGTAAGGACGTCTTAAGTGCTAAGTTACCTTAAGGGAAGGTGACAGCGGCGCTAAGGGACACCTACCGTGGACATAGTTATAGTTAAACAGAAGTAGCGAAGACTCTCAAGTATATAAATGGTAATAACGAACTTAACAAGGTACGCATTTCGAGTGTCAGTAACACACGGAGCTCTCCGATTTGAGAGTTTTTGGTGTTTCTTTGCTCGGTGTTTGACTTGAGCGTCGAAGTGCAAACGACCGCGAGGGCGCCTGTTGTCTCTTTGTTTCAGGTGATCCATAAGGAGGAAAGCACCGTGAGAATAGGAGGGATTCTTGGACGCACAATTGTTGTAGACGCACAAGGCACTTTAGGTCAACCGACGGAAACAGTTATTGGTAAGATCAAGGTCATTTGGAGAGTTGAGAGTGTTCTCAGTTTCTGGTTTAACTTTGTCTGTAGATTTAGGTTCAGAACTTGGATTGGATTCATGGACTTGCCAAATTTCTTGAATGCTCTTCCTTCTTAAGACATTGCTGAATCTTGGAAAATTGTAGGTACTAACTCTTATGGCTGAATCTTTAACTATTCTAGTATTTTCTTATTGTACTTCAGTAGCATCGATGATATTATTAGTTTCAATTTCTAATTTTGCCCCAAAATTAATTATCTTAACTGTAAGTTTATTCTTGGAGGCTTTAGTTGGAGCATATGACAAAACAAAGGGTTCAAGGTGGTTATCGCAATTTTATAAAAGAACTTCTTAGGAGCCAGCCTTGGAGAAAAAAGATTTAGTTTCAAAGAAGGTGACATCAATGGAGATATACAATTTTTTAGATGAAAGGCTATAACACTTGTAACCGTTTTGAGTTGTTGAATAACCAAGAAATCTAGCAACCTGGGGATCAAGTTTGTCTCTATTTGGATTGTGGATATAACCAAAAGTTGCAAACCCAAATATTCTAGGAATAAGGCCATTTGGGATCTTCTTGAAGTGAGGGAAATATTTTTTAATATTTCTTAAGTGTTCATAGTAGGTTTTTCAGTCTTTTTAATATTGAATTCTTTCTTTGTTGATTTTGGATTAGACATTATGGATATGCAAATCACCAACTAGCTGTGTAATAGGTGATTTTACAAAGAAGAGAAAAAACAATAAAGGTTATTACAATAAGTACATCAATTAAGGTTGCATCCTCTTGAAGGCCATAAATGGTAAAAATAAAGACAAGGGTTAGAACTCTTATACCAAATGAAAAAAATGTGCACTAAATGTCCTCAAATAAATAAATATCCAAATATAAAGAATTTAAATCTGGAGCAAATCTACAAAATAAATTCCTAACTTTATTGTCCAATCATTCTATATTTACCGTACAGTCAATATGCAGTATTTACACCCTTAATTCAACAAGGTGCATTGCAAAAAGTAATTGAAAAAAGGAAGGAATGTGGTTTTTTTTTTAAATTGGACCAAGAAATCAGGGTAACAAGGTAAATATCTACATAATATATTATATGCAAGAGCATGCATTTAATCACAATCTCAGGGTTACTTTCACTTTTGGGATTTCTTTTCATTGTTTTATTGATTTACCTTTTTGTTACTTCACCATCTGTCTACATTGTAATACTTGAGGAAATAGGTTGGTATTCTTAATTACTTTTAATGTAAAAATGTGTTGCAGCAAGTGCATCTATAGTTTGAGTTACCTTATGGATTTAGACTCTAAAGGAATTATATTTTTTGAAAAGGCTTATGGCTTCTACATTTACTTGTTACTGGTTTATGTTACTTGCATGGCTTAGTTGGGGAAAATCATTGAAGAAAATTTTAAATTATAGATAAACTGGAACTATTATTCATCAATTTGTGCCATATTAAAACAAGTAAAGTAATGTCATCACACAAAGCCAAGTCAAGCGAGTTCAGTAATGTAAATTAAGTAAATTAAGCACTTTATTTCTTATGTATAGTGTTTGCTAAACAGACAAAAAAATGTTTTTTTTTTTATTTCATTGTCCACTTATCCACAGTTAAGCCCACACTTCTTTAAATAAACAATATAAAATATAATTTTGTATGGATAAAATGTAGGCTAACTTCACGTTTGTTTAAAAATTGTGTGGCCATCAGGTAGGCTAAGCCCACGCTTTTTTAAATAAACAAGTTTAAAAATTGTGTGGCCAATGTGTAGGTTAAACTCACGCTTCTTTAAATAAACAATATAAATATATTTTTGTGTGGGCAACATGTAGGCTAAGCCCACGCTTGTTTAAAAATTGTGTGACTTTCATGCAGACTAAGCACACGCTTTCTTTAAATAAACAATATAAAATATAATTTTGTGTGGGCAACATGTATGTTAAACTCACGCTTGTTTAAAATATTTATGCCCAATGTGTAGGTTAAGCCCACATTTATTTAAATAAACAATATAAAATATAATTTTATGTGGGCAACATGTAGGCTAAGTCCACGATTCTTTAAAAATTATGTGGGCAACATGTAGGCTAAGTCCTCGCTTCTTTAAATAAACAATATAAAATATAATTTTGTGTGGGTAGCATGTAGACTAGACCTACTCAAAAAATACACCACTTGTGTCTCACGCACCCGCCACTATTTTTACGTGAAGCATATTAACTTCCAAATTTCAATAAACGTTAAGCCCACGATAATTACACCTTTGGATTCGTTTATTATAGCTAGTGTCCCTTTTTGGTTCATTCTAATAAGCATATTTTTTGTAGTGATTATATTGCAAGCATAATTGTATTTGAACTAACATATGTCTTTGTTTTAATTAGAGTTGTAGCTGACACAAATATTTTAATTGAAAGGAGCATAACAAGGTATCTACAATTCATTTTTCCTAAGATTAGGCTTATTTTAATACATATAATAATTATTTTATGTTCAAGATGTATGAAATTAAATTTTTTTCACTACTTTTACATTTTAGATTTTTTTCACTACTTTTACATTTTAGTGTAATAGGCAAGCAAACTCATTTGAATCTAACTATTACATTATGCATTGGATGAGAATCACTATTTAAAAGTCTATTTTGCACTAGTCACTTCTACTATCGTATAATGGTTAAGTGAAAAGGGTGAGATTCATGTGAAAAAAAAAGTGCTTATATCCTTTTCAATTAGTAAGTATTGCAATAAAAACTTATGTGATGTGGCATGGAATCTAGTATTTTTTATTAGATGTTGAAACAATAACTTCTAGAAGATTATTTAGGATGACACTCATCCACTATCTCCTCCCAAATGTCATGAGAAGTAAATGAGAATCACACAAAGACCAATAGGTGACATGAGTTCTGAGACCCAATAAGCGAAGAAGATTATAAATTTAACTTTTTATTTGAACTAAAGACACATAGTACAACTAATGACTACCATTAAGCACCTAGAATGCCCTCAATGTGTTTGTGCAATTATATATAGTTTATGTGGGTATTATATAGTACTTTGGGAAACCAACATGTCATATCCACACATGAGCATTACTGAGTTAGGAAGATCTTGCTCAATTGGGGATACCTTGGTAAAAATGTTGGCATTGATCATTAATGTTAGGTTCAAGATCAATTCATGCATGTATATCTAAATTACCTTTTATATGTATCTCATAAGAGGGTCTCCATAATTGGTGTTGATGATTTATCAAATACATGACTTAATACAATTAGTATAATATGAAAATTACAAGTATTGTTATTTTCACATGTTTTTATGTAAGTAAACAAAGTCACTTTCGGTTATCTCTTTTACTTCCCTCTAAAATAAAGAATATAAATATTATTTAACATTAAGTCACTTTTAGCTTTCAGAAAAGATTGTTTCAAATAAGATTAAAAACTACGAGAATGAAAACTAATAAAAAATAATTATTTACAAATAAATAACTTTACGAGCTTTAATTTAATTATATTATTTAACATTTCTAACAATATTAATTCTAGATATTACATATCAAGAATGTATAAATAATGTATATATCGTTTGTTAGTTTTTTAGTGGAATGACTTGTTATCTATAATTTTTGTAAAGATTATGTTGTTAAAAGATATCTTAGTCATGTGTTAAGATATCTTAGTCATGTGTTATAGTTACATATGCATAAATCTTATGCTTATATTTTAAAGTTTTAAATTAAATATCATCAAAATTTGGGACTAACATTAAAAAAAAATACAAAAAACCAAAGCAATTCATAAAAGAAATAGAAACAAATAAAGTAACTATTATAATTTAGAAACAACTAAACTAATTTTCCACTCCTAAATAAAAAATAAACGAAATAAATTAAATATATGCCAAAGCAGAACACCAAATATTTTTATTTTAAAATAAATAAAAAATAGAAAGTTAATAAAAAAATATCAAAATTGTATTTAAGATGAACGTTATAAAATTGTAGTCACATGTTATTGTGGGTGTGATCATTGGGTAGCCTGGGTTACATGTTATAGTTTGAAATTGAGAGTTGCAAGAAGTATTTTACTTAAACTTTTCTATGAAAAAAAATTATTAAATAAAAGTTACCTTTAAAAAAAAATATTATATTAATTAAATTAAATATTATTTTAAAAATCGAAAGAAATTGTTAATATTTAAAATTAGTTGATAATTAAAACTTTATTAACTAATTAAATATCAATTTAAAAATTATTTATTAATAATAAAAACTATTTAATATATTAATAATATTTTAAATTTTAAAATAAAATTTAATTTAATTAATAGTAACTAATTATTTTTTATTTATAAAATTATTATTTTTTAATAATTTTCTTATAGTAGTGTAAAATTGAGATACCCAATATTTATAGGATGGTCACCAAATAAAAAAAATACTTACTTGACAACTCTGAATAATAATATTCTAACAATGTTTATTTTATTTTTTAATTTAAAATTTTAGTATCCATTATTATATTATTAAAGTAAGTTGCTAAGTGGTATAACTTTTAAAGAACGTTAAAGAAGTATTTTTTTATTCATATTATTTGAAATGTAACTGGGACATGGAAGATTACAAATTTTGCAAGTAACACACATTTTACTTGTGTATCACACAAATTCCGAAGATACGAATTTTCTCTTGAGTATGGAATCTCGTGACATCGAACATGTCTAGTGTGATGTTTGTTGAGTGTTTTACATATACGACAAACCATGAAACCGAACAAATAAAAGTAGACAGAAGAAAATGCTTGCCCTATAGCTGAAGCAAAACCTGACCAAACTCACCATCATCAAGAACTTGCATATCAGCTAAAACTCTGCACCAACTGGGAAGATCATCACCATGGCCTCACCAGCAGCAGTGAAATTGTATATGGAAGACGATCAAGTGAGACATTAATTGTTTTCTTACTTTTCTGCTCGAATGAAGCATTGCATAACAAATGAAAAATATTCTGAGATTATTGCAGGTGGTTATGGACAATGGCATAGTGCAGGTGTATTTATCCAACCCTGGTGGATTTGTCACTAGAATTCAGTATAATGGCATTCATAATCTGCTTGAAACTCGTAACAAAAGTGGAGATAGAGGGTATGAATCTGCACACTCGCATTCACGTTTGATGTGTGTGCTTCACAACTTTTTCTCACTGTTCATGCAACTTTTATGGTTATTTTTATTTGAATGATGAATTCATAGGTACTGGGACGTTGTTTGGAGTGTAGCTGGAAGTACAGGAACAACTGGGACATTCCAAAGGTACGTGATCTTGTTATAATTTTGTCTTGAAATTTGGATTTTAAAAAGAATTATCATGTATTTATTTATTGCTTCAAACCAAGTTATGTGTAAGGATCTAGTGAATCTAACATTGTATGTTAGATTTTCTGTTAATTACTGTTCTTTCCCCGTTGAATTTTCCATCTGATGATTGGTTTGTAAAAGGAAAAGGAGTTCAGAGAAAATCAAGGCTTTTGATTTACTTGTCTAGCCTTTTTTCTTTTGGTGAAAACATTATATTTAAAAAATGTTATTTATATAAAGATTAATTATAAGTATTTTAAATTAGAGACGACATGTGCTTTGTTCAATAAGTCACTGGTCCACCAAAAGAGGTATAGGGTATGCTAATTTGTGAAATTGGTAATCTGTTTTGTCATATTGCTAATTTGTGAAATTGGTAACCTGTTTTGTCATATGATAGATTTATGAGTTGGCCTTTCACTCTTAAAAAAAATCAAATTTTTTTATAATTTTTTATTTTAAATCTATTTATTTGGTTGTAATAATTGATATATTTTTTATAATAAAAATGTAAGAAAAAATAGTAAAAATAAATAAAATTTTAATATTCTAATTAAAGAAAATTTAATATCTAATAAAGGAAATATCAATAGTACTTCAATAAATTAAATGATTTAATATCTAATTAATGTAAATAAAGTTTTATATAAAATATTGACCACCATCAATTCTAATTTTAAAAACATGAGATTCCCCTTTAAAAGTATCAAAAATAAAAATAAAAGAAAGATAGATTGATAGCCTAACTCGCCCCACCTTATTTATCCGTTGTATTGACGAATTAAACAAATCGTCCCACCTTATTTATCCGTTGTATTGACGAATTAGACAAATCAGATTAATACAGATTGAGAGATTTAATAAATTATGATAGGCTTGAGGGTGAGGTTGGTTGACATCCCTATTTTAAATCCCTATTTTAAATCCTTGAGGATTTCAAAAATTAAGATTATATTGTTGTTAATTAGAAATATTTCATGTGTAAATAATAATGATGAGGGTAGTTTTCAATTAATGGTGTGCAGGATTGTGGGAGAAAGTTTCAGAGTTATAATGGAAAATGAAGAAGAGGTTGAAATCTCATTCACAAGTAAGTGGGATCCATCTCTGGAGGGAGAGAGAGCACCTCTTAATATTGATAAGAGGTAGGTTACATATATATAAGATTGATTAGTTAATATTAATTAATAATTAAGTAAATAATCTCATTAATTAATGAGATGTGCAGGTATGTGATGCTTTGTAAGTCCTCAGGATTCTACTCATACACCATCTTTGAACACCTACAGGAGTGGCCTGCTTTCAACATACCTCAAATAAGGACTGTTTACAAGCTTAGTAAAGACAAGTAAGTGCTAATTAACCTTAATTAGCACTAATCTCATACTTGGATTAATATTGTGTTGTTTGTGAATGATTATGATTTTGAGAAATGATATTTGTGTAGGTTTCATTACATGGTGGCTTCGGATAATAGACAAAGATTTATGCCTCTCCCTGACGACAGATTACCTGGAAGAGGAGAAGTTCTTGTTCCGCCGGAAGCAGTTTTGCTAGTTAATCCTTTGGAGCCAGAGTTTAAAGGAGAGGTAACTTATGAGACTCGAACATTTCTCTAAAATAACGTGTCTATGTCGGATATACGTATTTGATATTGTCACTAGTATAACACTCATAAGACATGTATTGATAAAGTATCCAATCTAAAAAATATTTGTTGGATTTCTGACTATTCTAGCACGGTTCTAACACAATTTTAAAAAGCAGAAATACATTAATTTTTAAAAAATTTAAACTAATTGTATAAATTTTTAGTTTGATTATAAAAATAAGGAACAAATCATTTTGAATTAATCTTGAAAAACATCTTTATGCTCCAAAAAAAACATTGAAATATACTTGTGCACATAAATTTTTATTATCAATTTATATAATTCATAATTATATAATATATAGATATGTGTCTCATGTCCTACATTTTAGAGATTATACGTATCTCCATATTCGTGTTCGTGTCCATGTTTGTATCTGTGTCCGTGTCCATGTCGTGTAAGTGTTTGTGCTACATAGGAAGTAAGTGTCAATAAAATAACCAAATAATACTTATTTTTTTTATAATTTATAAAGTCTTATTTTTAATTGAGTTTCTATTAAAAAATATTATTTTTTAAGTACTTAAAATATTTTTTCATCTTTGTCTAAGTAGCTTATTAATTGATTTTTTGTTATCATATAATGTGGTTGTTGTTACTTTTATCTTCTACTTTTAATTTGTCAATAAAAAAAAATATCTTTTCTTTTTAATATCTTTGTGATTTTGAAAAGGAAATAAGTGAGTAAACCAATTAATTAAAAAAAAATAACAAATTGATCAGTAAGTTAAAAATAATAAAACAGACAAAAATAACAGTTAACTAAAAAAAAATAACAAAATACTTAAATAAAAATAATAAATATTTTTGTAAACTCAACAAAACAATTTTTTTAATAAAAAATAATTAAAGATGCCAACATTTATAACTAATTAATCGGCAAAATAATACACTCTAAACCTTTATACTAATAATTTTCTGTGTGCACAGTATCCACCTATATATCTTTGAATTCTGTATTCAACTTTGATCTCTCTTTTCTTAGTGTTGAATATCGATAATTTGAACTTTAAATTTCTTATACATTTACTCAATATTCCTACCACCTGAATTACCTATTTGTGGCTTCTTTTTTTCTAGTTCATTCACTCGGAAATTAATCTCATTCCTAACATTTAAGATTTTCTAGAAGTATTAAAAATCATGTTAAGTAATTATTGAAATACTAAAAAAAATCTCCAGATTAACCTTTAAATTTTCTTGAAATACTTCATCTTAGAGACTAAAATGATAGATATACAATACTTCAAATATATTATTTTATACTAAGATGATACAAGTGTAATACTTCAAAATTACTAACATTATTTAATTACTGTAGGGACCATTTAGGAAAGAGGATAATAGCTCAATGTTGAAATTAGTGATTTTTTATAATTGTTAAAATAATCTTAAAGAACACATAGACAAATTTACCCTTACTTGATAACAGTATATATGGTTAATGAAAATGATTATTTATTGATTAAGGTGGATGACAAGTACCAATACTCAAGTGAGAACAAAGATCTTATGGTTCACGGGTGGATAAGTTCTGAATCTCAAATCGATCCATTTATAGGGTTTTGGGTAATCATACCAAGCAATGAGTTTCGATCCGGTGGTCCACTAAAACAGAATCTTACTTCCCATGTCGGCCCAATAAGCCTAGCTGTAAGTTTTTATTTTTCAACTCAATTATACATTTCAGATTGTTTCTTCCTGTATCTTCATAGAAATCTTCATAGGTTCTTCTGCCATTCCATACAAAATTTGAAAATATCCTTTTATCTTTCTTGTGCCACCCTCGTAGAGTAGTTTTCGGATTATGTAATCCGAACACGTATTTGAAAAAATACTTCCAGATTATATAATTCAGAAACTAATCATGTATCTGAAAAAGAGCTTCCGGATTATGTAATCCATAAACTAATTACAAATTTAAAAAAAGACTTTGAAAATATTACAGAGGGTATTTTTGAAAATAAAAAATTTATGAAAATAAGAGAGGGGTATTTTTGGAAATACAAATTTTATGGAGGTGAGAGAAGAATATATGTTTCATCATTGCCAAATTCTTCTCCACCAAATCAATTTGAGCTGCACCCAATTTATAAGTGGAATGAAGAAAATGTTTCTGCAAAATAATGAAAATGACCTTAAATAAAAGGAGATATAGATAAAATCTCTTTTCTAAAATATATTTCTGATTTGGATTTTCAGAATACATTTCTGAATTTTGGAAATTTTTTACTGGGATTAATTTTCAAATTTTGTGTTTTAAATTTTCTTTTTCCAAATGTATTTTTTGCATTTCATATTTACATTTTCAGAATAAAATTGTAATTTTCGAATTGTATTTTTTGAATCCCAGATTTTCTAATCTGAAATAAAGAGTAATTTTGAAAAATTTAAAAGATGATAGGATGTAGATTCAAATTGGTATGGTGCAGTAAGAATCTACCTTCATCATTTAATTAAGGTTAGTTGTTAGGCAATTGCTTCTTGCACCCATGTTTTTAAACTTGCACCCATTGTCTTGTGTAAAATGATAAAAATATCTTTCTTATTTTTTGAATAAGTAGGGGTGCGGTTAAAAATACATTTTGAATTTGATATTCCATAATACAGGATTTAGATTTCCATAACACTTTTCAGGATTAGAAAATATCTTTTCCAGAATTTCTATATATTTTTTTCCAAAAATTTTTAGAATATATTTTATATTAGAAAATTGATTTTCTAGAATGTGATTTTGATTTTCCAATTTTATTTGCAGAACAAAAACTCATTCTAGATTTTCAATTCTAAAGTCAATTTTGAAAATTCAGAAGTTGATTGGATCGAGTACAGCATCAATTGCCTAGTTGTTATAATGAGGACTATGTTTTCCTGTGAAACATTGTTAGATTTATTGGTATTGATGTGGTAAATTAAAAATAACATATAATATTGTTTGATGCATGTGTCAGATGTTTCTGAGTGCTCATTACGCAGGAGAAGATATAGTTCTGAAACTCCAACCAAACGAGCCATGGAAGAAAGTTTTTGGGCCAACTTTTGTTTATCTTAACACTTTATTAGATGGTGATGACCCGCTTCTGCTATGGGAAGATGCTAAATACAAGGTCTTTTCACTCTCATTATCAACTTCTTAAACTTCTACACTTTTTCTTTCATGTAGGAAAACTAAACAACAATTACTGTTAGAACATGACACTATTGTCACAACATATTTTACAGAACTTTATAAAATCTATAAGAAAATTTGTAGAAAACACTTTGCACGAAAAAGAAAGAAAATTGTTTGTATGTTTAGAGAGTTTCTCTTTCCAAATTAAAGTAGATATCTTATCATTATTAAATTAATTGCATATAATTGAATACAATATCTTATAATATTGTATAAAATAACTTATATTGTATAAAATAATTATGTATAATTTGATAATTATTATTTTTTTAATAAAAGTTTGATAAATGTAAATGAATTAACACTGTACGATTTGATCCCTCACCACCAAAACTGGGTTTTAGACGAACGCAGAGGTTCAAAGTTGGCCCTATGATTTTCCAGCCTCCGAAGATTTTCAGAAGTCTAGCCAACGGGGTAGTGTCTGCGGCACATTACTAGTCAAAGACAGGTAAAAAAACTTATGAATTAAATTAACATTTAACTTATAATTTGTACAAGTTAAAAATTAGCTTTGAAGATTAAGGGAATTTTTATAGTTTTTTAAATGTATTTATAAGAAACACCCATTTAAATTTAGACAAAGGGTTTGAATACTTTGTAAGTAATGTTGGCTATGACAATTTTTTATCAGGTTTTTAAGTGATGAGAAGATAATAGCAGAAGGCGCTTATATAGGACTGGCACCACCAGGAGAAGCTGGATCCTGGCAAAGAGAATGCAAGGTTTTACCAATAATTTTATAGATTAATTCGAAATAGATAAATTGTGTCACATTAATATGATTTTATTATAATCATAACTTTTTCATAATGATTTTATCTCAACTCTTATCCATTTTGATATTTTTTTTTTTAATTTTACTTATTTATTAATTACCCATGAAATTGTCCTAGTTTGGTAAAAAGAATATCTTAAATAACCCTAGATTTGAGTTCCTAATAATCAAACAGTTGAAGATATAGTTTGTGCTAAGCAATCTTAACTTTGAAGGGCGTTTTGTTTGGTCAGGGATACCAATTTTGGAGCAAAGCAAACGAGAAAGGATACTTCTCAATCAACAACGTACGCAGTGGGGATTACAATCTCTACGCATGGGTTCCAGGTTTCATTGGAGACTATTGGAGCAATGTTCTCCTCACCATCACACCAGGTTCTGTTCCCTGTTAAGTGTCTCTAATTCTTATGAATTTATTCTCATATACTGGTTCATATAATGGAAACTAAAAAAGAATCAACATTATCTAAATAGAAAGAGTCATAATTCATTTACATCATAGTATAGTATTTTTAAATAGATTCCAGAAATTCCACAATTTCCATCTTCACTAACCTTAACCAAATTTAGAAGTTGAGAGTTTATATAAATCAAATAATGTGTTTAACCAGAATGCTACCACTCAATGTTGATATATTTAATTTAATGTACATCATAATTCGAAAATAAAAAATATTCACTTTATAAGATAAGGATATGTGAAAGTACATGCAAAATGTTGTTAGAAATGTCACCTTAATCACATATAAGATGAGCTTGTAGTAATATACTAGTAGAGATAAACTTATCTTGTAAGTCACTTAACAAATTAAGTAATTAAGTTTAAATAAAAAAAATGTTGTTGGAGTTCTTAAGTAAAACAAAAAAAAAATATCTTAAAGTGAAAATCTCTGATCTCTATCTTACAAGTCCATTTCATAAATGAAGACAAAAGCGAAAAAAAAAAAAATATCTTAAAAGTGAAAATCACTATCTTACAAGTTCATATCTTATGATAAATGAAGACAAACTTTATCACAAATGAAAGTCCATATCTTACAAGTCCATTTCATAAATAAAGACAAATTTTATCACAAATGAAGACAAAATTCATCTTACAAGTCACTACATAAGTGAAAACAAACCTTATCTTACAAGTCAAGTCAGTAAATAAGTGAAAACAAACATCATCTTACAAGTCAAGTCAGTACATATAAGTGAAGACAAACATCATCTTACAAGTCAAGTTAGTACATATAAGTGAAGACAAACATCATCTTACAAGTCAAGTCAGTACATAAGTCAAGTTAGTACATATAAGTGAAGACAAACATCATCTTACAAGTCAAGTCAGTACATAAGTGAAGACAAATATCATCTTACAGTCAAGTCAGTACATAAGTGAAGACAAATATCGTCTTACAAGTCAGTAGACAAACTTCATCTTACAAGTCAATATATAAGTTACATAAGTACATAAATGAAAAGAAAAATCATCTTAACTCAGTTTTTTATATGATGAAGAAGTATGATTAAAGTAGTAGAATATCCAGGTTGTAAAATTGAAGTTGGAGAGGTGATTTACGAGGCTCCAAGAGATGGACCAACACTATGGGAGATAGGCATTCCAGATCGTTCTGCTGCTGAATTCTATGTACCTGATCCCAATCCCAACTACATCAACAAGCTTTTTCTCCATCATCCAGACAAGTCAGCTCCTATTTACACAAATAACAATTTATTCAACATTTTTACCTCTTTTCTTAAATTCTCTTCACTCTTCACAGGTATAGACAATATGGGTTGTGGGAAAGGTATGCAGAATTATACCCAACTCAAGATTTAATTTACACAGTGGGTGTAAGTGACTATACAAAAGATTGGTTTTTTGCACAGGTCACAAGGTACGTTGCTGTGTTACAACAACAACTTTTTTAAAAACACAAATCTAAAATAAATGCAATTCTTTATTACCTTCATCCTATGTTCATTCTAGAAAAGAAAAACAATTAAAAGTTCAATATGTCTCTCAGTAGTCAACAAAACAAAGTACTATGGAATGTTTGTTTCAAAGTGTTGTAAAGAATTCACACAAGAAAATAGATTGTAGATATTATATATGTACATATATTGATGTTTGCTATTTCAAAGACATTTTTAAACATTTATAAGAATTAAGAATTTTCAAGAAAATAGAATCTTCAATTGCATTTCCATGATAAAAAATGGTATCTTATATTATATTAAGATGGAAACAAAAGTTAAGGATAAACTAATTCTTCCCATTCTCATTTTTCAAACTGCCTTTTCCTATATTTTTCTTCAATTTTTAACTAGTTTTTGGAATTACTAAATCTCAATCATATATGTTCATGTTAATATTTTTAGATACATCAATTTTTTTTTTCCAATTTTTTATCAAATACTTTTTTAATTATTAAATCTCAACCAAGCATGTTCATAAAAAAATATTTTAAAATATAATATTTCCTGAAAATGTAGTTCTTAAAAATACAGTGTTGCACCTGAAAACAAACATTCTTTTGAATCAGTCTCTGATCAAAATTTTAAATGTCACTTTATAAACACATGATTTTTTTCTTCCTTACAAACACCTTTTTGATCCATGAAAAAAACTTAATATTTATGCAAACTATTAAGATGAAACTCTACCAAAAACTTATTTCACCCATGAAACCTTACATTAGTTCAAAAAAAACACAGGAAGAAAGAAGATGGCAGTTACCAAGGAACTACATGGCAAATTAAGTTCAACCTCGATGATACAGAGGCAAGTAAAATCTACAAGTTGCGATTGGCCCTTGCAAGTGCAAATGTGTCAGAATTACAGGTTCAGAACCTCATCAAAAACCTATATTTCTTCAACAATTTGTTATCCTGTTTTCACTTTTTTGTCTCATCCCATGATGTTTTGGATTGGATATTCAGGTTAGAGTGAATGATCCAAAACAAGATCCTCCTCTGTTGACTACAGGGGTGTTTGGGAAGGACTTTGCAATAGCTAGACATGGAATTCATGGACTCTATTGGCTATTCAACATTGATGTGCCTGGTTTTCTGCTAGAAAAAGGTGTCAACACTGTGTTCTTAACTCAGACTGTGGCTACTGGTCCCTTGGCAACCTTTCAGGGAATAATGTATGACTATATACGCCTAGAAGGTCCTAATCCTTCTTCTCCATAAAAGAATATGAAGTTATATGCTCCTACTTTTTATGTCACCTTGTTTGTTTTGGATATGTGGTATTTGAAGATGTTCATCATTGGACTTAATTACAAGTTGCAGACAAGTTTGTTCTGCTTTCTTCTTATTTGCCAATTTAGTATGAGTTAAATCTTGTTTTATGATAAATAATCCACAATTAATCTTACATGGAAAATTCAGCTATTTCAAAAACAGATCAAACCAAGTACACTTTTCCCTTGTAGATAAAAGCACAAGTTTGGTAGTAACTTGTGAAAAAGAAAAAATTACTGAGATTTTCTGAGTCTGTTCTTGATATCTTCAGCAGCATCCGTGGCATCAACCTGCATCTTGGTAGCCTTAAGTTCAGCTTCACTTGCCTCTTGCTCATTACTTGCAGTAATTGTCTTTACCTGCTTTTCAAAAAACCAACTCTTGCATCAGACAAAACTATTTCAATACAGAAAAAATAAAGGGCATGTTTGGATTTCCAACCTGACCCACAAAAAAGGCTTTTACATAGCGAAAGCCTTCTTGTACAGAAGCTGCAAAAGATAAGCAACTTCTCCTCAAACCAGATCCAAACGAGGTCTTCTTGTGATCTGAAGATGAATTATCAGTGTCTTCCATTCTACTTGAAATGTTCTTGATAATTTTACCTGCAAAATTCTCCACATATGAATAACAGATTGAACCAGTTTTTTGTTTAAGAAACACAATGAGATGAGTTTCACTCACGTTTCTGGAATCTCATTTTTTCTTATTACGTGGCAGCTATATACACTATCCACGTTACTTAGTGATTCATTTATTGTTTGACGTGTGTCGATGAAGTATGATTTTCCAGATATAATATGTGATATGTTAAAAACTTGCACGCATTATGATTGAAAAAAAGAAGATTGAAGATTTTTTTTTAATTGAAAATATAATATTTTACTAAAGTGAAATAGTTTTAAAATTATATTCTATGATATAACAGTTATAAATACGTGTCTTTCTACTGTTAATGTATTATTTTTTAATACAAAAAAATATTTATATGTAAAAAAAATCTATATTTATAAATACATTTTAGGTGACTCAATTGATTGGGAACCAATTTGCAGTAATGTCCATGTATCCATGCAGTTTACTTAATTATTTTGAATACGTAACCTGAGTATTATATATTTTCATTTTCATTCTGCAAAGCATATTTAATTTAATTTTTGTAAACTTTTATTGTGTTACATTGTTTTTATAATTTTTACTCTAATATAAACATCTTATGAAATTTACAATTATATTAATATTTTATTTAATCATTAATATATATTTTTAAATAAAATAATTTTTTTTTATTTTTATAATTCAAGATCTTGTTTAAAATTATATTTTTTTATGTTATATTACTATACCCTAATAAAAGAGTTTTATAACACACAAATTTTGACCCTGTTTTCAATAAGTTGGTCTAAAAATAGAGTTAGCAAATCTGATAGATTTCAAGTTGAGTGTAATTCTTTCATGATTTAGATTTAGAAACTACTATTTTGGAATTTTCTGGTAATAAAATTTTAATTTTTTTCTGAAAAAAAATTAACATTATAAATTATTTTAGATTTAATTAATTGGAATATTTATATTACAAAGTTAAAAACTCAGTGTTTGCATTTTATTCATATAAATATGTAAATGGCTCATAGAAACAAAACAAAAGTTAAAATCACAATGAAACTTCAAATATGAGTACTGAAATGTACAATCTTCTATTGAATAAATTATGAGAATAACTGTAAATTTAGTAGCATTCTTTTTTGTTTATATTTTTTCTCTCCTTTTCGTTTCAGTGAAAATTTTCCCTACAAATTTTTTACAGTAAAAAATCATTTTACTTTTATTACATGAAGTATTTGTGACCTAATTTATTTTGAATATTTTTTTCACTTATTTTTCGAACTAAAAATAACCAAATCATTTATTTTCTTCTTAACCTCAAGTGAGTAAGGATTTAGCCTTGTGTGCAGTGTTTGAAACTATAGTCTGACAATAAATCAGTTCTGGATAATTTAAAATAAACTAAATTTGTTGTTTTTATGATCCAATAGTTCCAATAATAAGCCAATGACAAAATTATAATTGTAATAGTTTTGTTTTTGACTGATTTTTTTCACTATAAATTATTGAAAATTTTATTTAGTTCCTCATATTTATTCTCTCATTGTTTGTTTCTAAATTTTAAAATATTTCATATTTAGTTACCGAACAATTACAAAAAATTTATTACCATAATTCATTAAATTAATTATGAAATTACTAGTTTTTTTTAATAGTAATAATATTCATTCATACATTAAAATTTTATTAATTATAAAATTATATAACATAAAAATTAAAATAATAGAAAACTTGCATATCTATATATAGTATATTTTTAACTCTCAAATTATTAGTTTTTTTATGCCATGAATACAAGAAAAGAAATAAGAGATGGTGGAGGATTAATTACTATGACCCATCAAGATGAAATAATACAATATTAGTAACAATATTGACTAATGTAAAATTATGATTTTATGACGACTTATTATTTTGATGGTTATAATTCACCTATGAGATGATGGTAAATTATAAATATAAATTATTTATTATGTCTATTATTTTTTTATTTTTCATAATAAATAAGATAATGAAATATTATAAATATAAAATATTTACTATGTCAGTTAATTTTTAGTTGAAATAATAAATCGTTGGTTCAACAAATAATCATCATAATAAAAAAAACCATGCATCTTAGTCTCACACAGAATCTTCACTTCTTTTTGTTAATAATTTTTTAATGTTAATTTAGGACAAATATAATTATTAATTGGACATTGATGTTTATTAAATTAAAAAAAATACAAAATATTAAAAAGGATTACACTAATAAACAGGTAAATGATAGATAAATATATTACATTAGTATTATGGTTGACTCATTTATTGGTTGGGTAAACAAATATAGTTGAGTAGTGCGAACAAATTATAGGTTTTAATATTAATTAAAAATAATATTATAAGAACTAAAAAAAATAATTTTAAAATAAAACTAAAGATAAAGTTTTCTTGCACGACTAAATGATAACTAATAATAATAGTATAAATACTTACAGAGATGAATGAAAATCTAGATTAATTCATGTATATCATTCTAGTTTAATTAATTATTAGATCTAAGAGTTTCTTCTATTTGAGCAATGGGTCTCAGTTTGAAACAAGTCAAGTGTAAGTTCTTTTGTGTGCATAGTTGATGAAGGGTTTCAAATTCTAATGTTTCTAATAACAAAGCACAATAAATCATATAATATAAGAATATATAATGGTGGCTTGAGAAACTCAGAAAATAAGGGCAAAAAATGTTTGGAAAATATTTTGGTGACACCCAAAAATTAAAACACCTATACAATCATAATAATATAATAATATTTTAAATTAAAAAAATATATAATTAAAATATTAATTTATTGGTATGAAGTGAATGTTTAGTATTATTTAAGGTGTTAAGATATCACACTAAAAAAAAACTTTTATCAGAAAGGGTCAAAGGCGGACACTAATCACAAAAAGTCCACGCAAAGATGCAATTAACGTGGGATTTGCCTTCACACAACTTTGAAACTAATATCCTTGTCGCAAAAAAAATTGTCGTGGCGTCGCAATAAGTTGGCTTGTGTGGGTTTTGCCTACAAGTTGTCAACACAAAAAATTACAAATGTTAACTTAAGCGGGGTTTAGCCTTGGACAGAAAGTGAGGGCTTAGGCTTAGCTAGGGGAACAATAAAATTAGTGTGAACTTAGCCTTGGATAAGGGGATAATAAAATTAAAAATAAAGCGTGGGCTTAGCCTTGGATAGTGGGACAATAAAATTAGAATAAAGCGGGCTTGACCTTGGTAAAGTGACAATGAAATTAGAATGGGCTTAACCTTGGATATGTGGACACATAATTTTTTTTTTGTATGCACTATTTTTGGCAGCTATTGAACTCCACTTTTAAATAAAA